>CECF01067336.1_pt1 | contig 13153 bp, 7 predicted proteins | sample 554751 | NCBI WGS metagenome assembly CECF01 (sample SAMEA3182099, study PRJEB8094) | gut metagenome | biome: human; feature: gut; material: Stool; isolation source: human stools | place: Canada | collected 2012-06-12 | reverse complement strand
CATCTGGACCCTCCGCGAGCTCTACGCCCAGAAGTCGCCGGCCCTCATCAAGGTGGCCTTCCTGCTGAGCGTGGCCTGCTCGGGAGCCCTATTCATAGGCAGCAGCTTCCTCTGGGGCTGGATCCTCATCGCGGCCCTCGCCGCATGGCTCTTCTCCCGCTGGGCGAGGCCCCTCCCCGTCAGGGTGCTCACCGTCATCACCTGGAGCATGGCAGTGATCTTCGTGGGATACTCCTCCTACGCCCTCATCCTCATACGCTCCACCGCCGACACGCCGATGAACCAGAACTCGCCCGACAACGTATTCGACCTGGCGTCATACCTCAACCGCGAGCAGTATGGCGAGAACCCGCTGCTCTACGGCGAGACACTATACTCCTCTCCCCAGAAGACCCTCGAGGGAACATACACCGACACCGTGACCTACTACGAAGGCACCCCCGTGCTCCTCTCCTCGCCGGCCTACTCCCCCGTGGTGGAAGCCGGAAAGCCCCTATACGCCAAGGGCGTGAAGGGAGCCGTGCCGCAGTCTGACTACAACTTCCTCTCCGAGGGCGAGAAGGGCGCCAACGCCTCGCTCGCCGCCCGTGGCGGCGACTACTACGTGAAGCGCGACTACAAGCCGGAGCCCAAGATGAACCCCGAGCTCAACATGCTCTTCCCGCGACTCTACAGCCGCCAGCACCGCGACCTCTACTCGCAGTGGGTGTCGCTCGACACGGCCGGAGGCAGCCTCGTGGCCGTCAACGCCATCGACCGGACCACCGGCGAGAAGGTGCCCGAGCTCGACACCTCGCGCGAGCCGGCCTACAACCAGGTGACAGGCGTCTATTCCTACCCCCAGAAATTCGCTTTCAAGCCCGGATGGGGCCAGAACCTCTCCTACTTCATCAACTACCAGCTCAACCACATGTATCTCCGATATTTCATGTGGAACTTCGCCGGACGCCAGAACGACATCCTCAATCAGGCGGGCGAGGTCGACGCCGGCAACTGGATCTCCGGCATCCCGATGATCGACAACCCACGCCTCGGCGACCAGAGCCTCCTGCCCGACGACATCGGCAAGGACAACCAGGGCCACAACGTCTACTACATGCTGCCGCTCATCCTCGGCATCATCGGCCTGCTCTGGCAGTCGTTTGCCGGCAAGAGGGGCATCGAGCAGTTCTGGGTGGTATTCTTCCTCTTCTTCATGACGGGCATCGCCATCGTGCTCTACCTCAACCAGACACCCGGACAGCCGCGTGAGCGCGACTACGCCTTCGCGGGCTCCTTCTACGCCTACGCCATCTGGATAGGCATGGGTGTGGCCGGCCTCTGGCGCTGCCTGCTCTGGATACTCGACCCGGAGCGCAAGAACCGCAAGCGCTCCACGGAGGCCGACGAACAGGTGGCCCTCGTGGTCGACGAGCCGGCGCGGCTCTCGCGAGCCAGCCGCTACGCAGCCGTAGCCGCATGCATCATCGGCATCGCCGTGCCCCTGCAGATGGTGAGCCAGACATGGGACGACCACGACCGCTCCGGCCGGTTCGCCGCCCGCGACTTCGCCATCAACTATCTCGAGAGCCTCGAGCCCAACGCCATCGTCTTCTGCAACGGCGACAACGACACCTTCCCGCTCTGGTATGTGCAGGAGGTGGAGGGCGTGCGCCCCGACGTGCGCATCATCAACCTCAGCTACCTCAACTCCGACTGGTATGCCAACCAGCTGCGCCAGCAGGCCTACGACTCCGCGCCGGTGGCCATGACGGCCACTCCCGCCGACTATGCCTACGGGCGCTCCGACGTGGCCCTGCTCGGCAACGAGACGGCGCCGGCCGACCTCCTCTCCAGCCTCAGGATCTTCTATGAGGCGCCGCGCACTCCCAACAGCTACCCGCAGTTCCCCTCCGCCGTCATCTCCGTGCCGGTCGACAGGCAGAAGGTGATCGAGCGCGGCCTCGTGCCCGCCGGCGACGAAGACAACATCGCCGACCGCATCGTGGTAAACCTCCGCGACACCAAATCGTTCCAGAGCAAGGGATACCTCAGCCTCGGAGAGATCCTCATGCTCGACATCATCGCCACCAACGCCGCCAACGGCTGGCCGAGACCCATCTACTGGGTGACCACCGTAGGCCCTGAATACCACCTCGGATTCACTCCCTACCTGCGCTCGACCGGCATGGCCCACCAGCTCACCCCCACCGTCAACGACGGCGTGCCCTCACGCACCGACCGCGCATTCGACGTGGTGACGAAGAAATACCGCTGGGGAGGCGCCGACACCCGGGGCCGCGCCCCATACTACGACGAGACCGCCCGCCGCATGCTCCTGACCACCCGCTCCTCGATGCTCGACGTGGTGAGCGAATGCATCTACGAGGGCGACAGGGCCCTGACGCAGGGCGACTCCGTGAAAGGCAAGGCCGACTACGGCAAGGCCCTCCAGGTGCTCTCCCTCATCGAGAAGCACCTCGGCGAGAAGACGGCTCCCTACGGCCTCAACATAGCCTCCACTATGGCCGAGGCCTACTGCGAGCTCGGAGACCCGCGCCGCCTCAACGACAGCAGGATAAAGGCAAAGGGCGTGAATATGTTCTACTCGCTCATCGAGCGCTACGCCCCCTACCTCCCATACAGCCGCGAGCTCGCCATGACATTCGGCAACCCCGCGCTCCTGCTCGAGACCCGCTACGTGCCCTACCAGATGCACCGCATGATCGAGGTCTACACCCAGAACGGTGGCGACGTCAGGAAGGTCGACGCCCTGCTGAAGCGCTACGGCTCCTCCTCCGCCGAGCTCAAGAGCAACTACAACAAGGCCTACAGCTCCAACGCCTACGGCGACTACGTCGACTCGGGAGTGGGAGCCGGCCAGGCCGACCAGGCGACCCTCGCCAGCTATGTGGCCGAGATAGAGCACTACGCCGAGATCGTCAACGAGCTCGCCGGGCTCTCACCCGAGCAGTATGCGGCCCGCTCCGACCAGGAGCGCCTCATCGACTCAATGTTCATGAGCGCCGTAGACTTCTACATCGAGGCCGGCGGCAAGGAGGAAGACCTCAGGTCGAAGCCCAACTTCTCGAAGGTCGACATGCAGCGCAGCCGCCGGCTCGCCGATGAGTTCACCGCCTCCCATCCGGAGCTCACCCAGCAGTAACCCCCAGCGCCACGACATGCTGATAGAGCGACCGCCACGCATCTTCCGCGCCCTCTTCCCCGGCGCCCTCTTCCGCATCCCGCGGAAGGGGCGGCGCCCGAAGACGGTGTATCTCACTTTCGACGACGGCCCGATACCGGAAGCCACCCCCTTCGTGCTCGACACGCTGAGGGAATACGGCATCCACGCCACTTTCTTCATGGTAGGGCAGAACGTGGAGCGCCATCCGGAGCTCATGGAGCGCGTTCGCGCCGAGGGGCACACGCTCGGCTGCCACACGATGCACCATCTCCAGGGCTCCCACGTCACCACAATGCGCTATATGCTCGACGTGGCGCGAAGCGCCCAGCTCATCGGCACCACCCTCTTCCGGCCCCCCCACGGATGGCTCCGACCCCAGCAGGCCTGGCGACTCGCCAGGGAATACACGCTGGTGATGTACGACCTGGTGACACGCGACTACAGCTGGCGCATAGATGCCGACAGGGTGGTGGAGAACGTGCGACGATACGCGCGCCCGGGCTCCATCATCGTATTCCACGACTCGCTGAAAAGCATCGACAAACTACGCACCGCCCTCCCCGAGGCCATCGACTGGCTCCTCGGCGAAGGCTATGATTTCGACACCCTTGAGCGCTTCGCCCACTCCGGAAGCGCCCGCAACAACATAAAGGAATGAACGACATCTCCTCCCCCCGCCCCCGCAGGGTGCTCATAGTGGGCGCCGGCGGCTTTGCCGGAGGCTTCATCGCCGCCGAGAGCCTCCGACGCGGCTACGACACCACGGCGGCCGTCAGGGCATCCACCTCGCGCCGATGGCTCTCCGACCCCGCGCTCCGCTTCCTCGAGCTCGACTTCGAGAAGCCCGAGACCCTCGCGCAGGCACTCCGCGCCGAGGCCGACGCCAACGGCCTCTGGGACTACGTGGTCTACAACCTCGGAGCCACGAAGGCGCTCACCTTCGGTGACTTCTCGAAAATCAACTACGACTATCTCCGCTATTTCCTCGACGCACTGAAAGCGGCTGAACTCGTGCCGCAGAAGCTCCTCTACATCAGCAGCCTCTCGGCTGTGGGGCCCAAGGACGAGAAGACCTACACCCCCATCAGCGAGCAGAGCGTGCCCCAGCCCAACACCCGCTACGGCGCCTCCAAGCTCAAGGCGGAGATGCTCCTGGCCATGAGCGGAACGCCATATGTCGTGGTGCGCGCCACCGGCCTCTACGGCCCCCGCGACAAAGACTATTTCCTTGAGTTCGAGGCCATAGCCAAGGGAGTCGACTTCTCCGTAGGCTACCGCCGCCAGATGCTCACCTTCCTCTATGTGGAAGACCTGGCACGCGCCGTCTTCGACGCCCTCGAGAAGGCGCCTGCCGGACAGACCTACAACCTGGCCCATCCCCATGCATACCCGCAGAAGGAATTCCGCCGCATTGCGGCCAAGGCCGTGGGGCGACGTCACATGCTCTCTGTGGCCCTCCCGCTCTGGGCCGTGAAGGCCGTCTCCGCCGTGGCCGAGAAATGGGGTGTGATGAGGGGGAAGCCTTCCACCCTCAACCGCGACAAATACAACATACTCAAGCAGCGCAACTGGACCGTCGACATATCGAAGGCGCGGCATGACTTCGGCTTCGAGCCGCATGTCGACCTCGAGGAGGGTGTGGAAAAGGCCGTGGCATGGTACAGGAAGGAGGGATGGCTATGAACCTGCGTCCCGACTCCACCGCCCTTGCCGTGCCAGTGGCCGTCAATCCCGTCGATGTGGCCGGCCCGCTGCCCGCGCGCACAGAGCCTGCTGTGGCGGAAACGGAGGTCCAGACCCCGGCGCAGACCGCCCCGCGCCAGACGCAGGCCACCTGGCAGAGACAGGCTCCCGCGCTGCCGCGAATCCCGGCCGGCCCCGCCAACATCGTGCCCCCCTACCGCCACGACGCCACTTTCATGTATCCCATAGCGGGAAAGACAGGCGCACCGCAGGCCGACACCGCCGACACGCGTCAGACACTCCACGCCGACTCCATCTCCATGGGCGCCGACTCCACGGCGCAGGAAGAGAAGGCGCCCCCGGCCATAGTGCTCACCCCGCCGCGCGGCAGACAGCTTCCCGAGATCAGCATGCCCGACTCCACTTCGTGGATCACCGGGCTGCTCCTGCTGCTCTTCTGCCTCGTATGCTTCCGCTTCCGCAACAACAAGAAATACGTCAGCGGGCTTCTGCGCGACCTTTTCGAGGTGCGCGAGCGCCACAACGTCTTCGACGACACGGTGCGCGAGACCTCCTTCCTGGTGCTTCTCAACATCCTCTGGAGCGTGAGCGCCGGGGTGCTGCTCTGGGGCGTCCTCATATGGGCGATGCCCTACGACGCCACCTTCAGCTTCACAATGCCCCCCTCTCCGGAGCGCGCCATCAAGATATGCATCGGGGTGACGCTCTGCTACACCATCCTCATGTCGGGGGCATACTATCTCGTGGGCAGTGTCTTCTCCGACCGGCGCCACGCCGCCATGTGGGTGAAGGGATACGCCGCCAGCCAGGCCCTCCTCTCCGTGCTCTTCTTCCCGCTCGCCCTGCTGTGCCTATACTACCCGCAATGGCGGGGAATCATCCTCGCAGTGGCCCTCGGAGGCTTCATCCTGGCCAAAATCATATTTATATGCAAAGGTTTCAGGATTTTTTTCGCCCAACTTTCGTCGTGGGTGCTATTTTTGTACTACCTTTGCAGTCTGGAACTGGTGCCTCTCGCACTCACCTTCTTTTCCGCATGCCAACTATGCGCCTATCTGCTGCACTGAACACCGCAGCCGTCATAACACTACAGTAATGAAGATAAAGAAAATCCTGGTGTCGCAGCCACGTCCTGCCAACGAAAAGTCGCCTTATTTCGACATCGCCACGCGCCATAATGTCGAAATCGTGTTTCGCCCCATGATCAAGGTCGAGGGCCTGACATCGAAAGAATTCCGACAGCTCAAAATCAACCTCGCCGACTTCACGGCCGTGATTTTCACGTCGAAGGCCGCCGTCGACCATTTCTTCCGCCTCTGCGAGGAGATGCGCGTCAACGTCCCCGACACGATGCGCTACTTCTGCACCACCGAGGCCATCGCCCTATATCTTCAGAAATATATCGTCTACCGGAAGAGGAAAATTTCTTTCGGCACCTCCGGAAAGCTCGACGACCCGCATCTGGTGCAGGCCATCGTGAAAAACCACAAGGAGAAGTTCCTCTTCCCGGTCTCCGACGTGCATAAGGACAGCCACGATATCCTCACCCAGAACAAGATCGACTTCACCGAGGCCGTGATGTACCGCACCGTGAGCAACGACTTCACTCCCGACGAGCCCTTCGACTACGACCTGCTCCTCTTCTTCAGCCCCCAGGGTATCGCCTCGCTGCAGAAGAATTTCCCCGACTTCGGCAAGGACGACCAGCAGATGTATATCGGCACTTTCGGCGCCGCCACCTCGCAGGCCGTGACCGACGCCGGCCTCCGGCTCGACTTCCAGGCTCCCACCCCCGAGAACCCCTCGATGACCGCCGCCCTCGACGCCTTCCTCACCGCCAACGAGGCCGATAACGCCGACTGACGTCATGAACACCGTCGACGACTCCCTCCTCTCGCGTCTATACCTCAAGGACACGGCCTTCCAGAACCTCATGCAGAAGCGCATCTTCAATGTGCTTCTCATAGCCACCCCCTACGACGCCTTCATCATGGAGGAAGACGGCCGGGTGGAGGAGCAGGTGTATTTCGAATACGTCTCGCTCAACCTCTCCTCGCCGCCGCGCTTCACCAAGGCCGCCAACTACGCCGAGGCCTACGAGCTGCTCGGCAGCCGCGAGTTCGACCTCGTCATAGCCATGCCCGGCGTCGATGTGGGAGAGACCTTCAAGGAGGCCCGCAACATCAAGGAGCGCTGGCCCGGCATCCCCTTCGTGGTGCTCACCCCCTTCTCCAAGGAGGTGAGGCGCCGCATCGCCAACGAGGACACCTCGGCGGTCGACTATGTCTTCTCCTGGCTCGGCAACGTCGACCTCATCCTGGCCATCATCAAGCTGATCGAAGACCGCATGAACGCCGACAACGACATCCTCCACGTCGGCGTGCAGACCATCATCGTGGTGGAAGATTCCATCCGCTTCATATCCTCGCTCCTCCCCGACCTTTTCCGCTACCTGCTCCGCCAGTCGATGACCTTCTCCACGGAGGCCCTCAACGAGCATGAGCAGATGCTACGCATGAGGGGACGCCCGAAGGTGCTCTTCGCACGCGACTACACGGAGGCCACGGCGCTTGTCGACCGCTACGGCTCCCACGTGCTCGGCGTGATCTCCGACGTGCGCTTTCCCGTCGACGGCGTCAAGAATCCCGACGCCGGATTCTTGCTCGCCGACTACGTGCGCCGCTCCCAGCCTTTCGTGCCCGTCATCATGCAGAGCCAGGAGAGCGACAACCGCCTCCGCGCCGAGATGCGCGGCTTCGCTTTCCTCGACAAGAACTCCAAGACTCTCCCGCAGGAGCTCCGCGACCAGCTCGCATTCCTCTTCGGCTTCGGCGACTTCATAGTGAAGGACCCCGCCACCGGCAAGGAGATAATGCGCATCCACGACCTCAAGGGGCTCCAGAAGAATATCTTCAACATCCCCTCCGACGCCCTCTTCTACCACTGCGCCACCAACGACATCTCGCGCTGGCTCTACTCACGCGCCCTCTTCCCCATCGCCGAGGCCGTGAAGAGCTTCCGCTTCACGGAGATAGGGCAGGCACCCGCCGTCAGGAAGCTCGTCTTCGAGTGTATCGTGAAATACCGCCGCATGAAAAACCGCGGCGTGGTGGCCGTATTCCGCAAGGACCGCTTCGACCGATACAGCAATTTCGCGCGCATCGGCCAGGGCTCGCTCGGAGGCAAGGGTCGCGGCCTCGCATTCATCGACCAGATCATCAAGCGCCATCCGCAGTGCGACAGTTTCAAGGGTGTGGAGATCTCCATCCCCCGCACCGTAGTGCTCTGCACCGACATCTTCGATGAGTTCATGGACCTCAACCGCCTCTATCCGGTGGCGCTCTCCGACGCTCCCGACTCCGAGATCCTCGCCCGTTTCCTCGAGGCCCGGCTCCCCGAGAGCCTGCTCGAGGACTTCCTCGCCCTCTTCGATGTGGTCGACCGCCCGCTGGCCGTGCGAAGCTCCTCGCTGCTCGAGGACTCCCACTACCAGCCTTTCGCCGGCATCTACGCCACTTACATGATACCGCATCTCGACGACACCCGCAAGATGCTCGAGCTCCTCTCCAACGCCGTGAAGAGTGTCTACGCCTCCGTCTTCTTCCGCGACTCAAAGGCCTACATGAACGCCACCAGCAATGTCATCGACCAGGAGAAGATGGCGGTGATCCTCCAGGAGGTGGTGGGCGAATACCACGACGGCTACTACTATCCGTCGTTCTCCGGCGTGGGGCGCTCCATCAACTACTACCCCGTGGGCGACGAGGTGGCCGAGGAGGGCGTGGCGGAAGTCGCCGCCGGTCTCGGCAAGTATATCGTCGACGGCGGCATGGCGCTCCGCTTCTCGCCGGCCCATCCGGGAAAGGTGCTCCAGACCTCCACTCTCCAGCTCGCCCTGCGCGACACGCAGACCACGCTCTACGCGCTCCCCTCGAGCGCCGAGGCTTCCGAGCGCTTCACCACCGACGACGGCTTCAACATAGTGCGCCTCAGTGTGGCCGACGCCTTCCGCTCCGGCTCGCTCAAGTATCTGGTGTCGACCTACGACGCCGACGACCACATGCTCCGCGACACGGGCTTCGGCCCCGGCCGCAAGGTGGTGACCTTCGCCAATGTGCTCCGTCAGAACGTCTTCCCGCTCGCCGACATCGTGGCCTTCATGCTCTCCACCGGGCAGTATGAGCTCGGGCGGCCGGTAGAGATAGAGTTTGCCGGCAATATCAACCCCGACGCCATGTCGTCGGAGCATAAGGGAAAGCTCTACTGGCTCCAGATGCGCCCGATCGTCGACCGCAAGGAGATGCTCGACGACTCGATAATGAAGGTCGACGACAGCACGCTGCTGCTCCGCAGCGACACGGCCCTTGGCCACGGCATCATGGACAATGTGCGCCACGTGGTGTATGTGCGTCCACAGAGCTTCGACCGCATGCGCAATCCGGAGCTCGCCCTCGAGGTGGCGCGTCTCAACGACATGCTGCTCGAGCGCAACGAGCCCTACATCCTAATCGGTCCGGGGCGCTGGGGCTCGTCCGACCCCTCGCTCGGCATCCCCGTGAAGTGGAGCCAGATCGCCGGCGCGCGACTCATCGTGGAGTCGGCCCTCCCGGGCTACAGCATAGAGCCCTCGCAGGGCACCCACTTCTTCCAGAACCTCACTTCGTTTGGCGTGGGATATTTCACCGTCGACCCCTCGCGGGGCAACGGTTTCTTCGACTCCGAATGGCTCGACGCGCAGCCGGCCGTCTACGAGAGCGACACGCTCCGCATGGTGGAGTTTCCCTCTCCGCTTCCCATCGCCATCAACGGCATGAAGCGCCGCGGCATCGTGGCGAAGCCCGTATGAGCGGCTCCCGGTCAGGCTTCGTCTCTCCGTTGGGCGCGTGGCTCCACCCTTCGCGCACGGCCCGCGAGCTCGCCGAGGCCCAGGCCTCGCTGCGCGACAATGCGGAACGCCTCTCGGCGCTCGGCTCGTCGCTCGAGGCGCTCCGCCGCGACATGGCCACCCGCGACGCGGAGGTGACGTCGCTCGCGCTGCGCCTCACCAATTCGCAGACGCGTATCGTCTGCCTTCAGGAAGACCTCCGGCAGGCCTATATCAAGATGGAGGACAATGAGGAGGTGACGCGCCGCATGGACGAGCTCGACCGCCGTCTCGCCGGCTTCGAGAAGGTGAAGCGTGAGTATGAGAAGACGATCGCGGAGCTGCGGAGCCGCCTCGCCGACGCACGCTCCACGATCCGCACGCTCACCGGCGAGGACATCGACAACGAGCTCACCGACATCGACATGCTACCTCTCCCGCCCCGCCGGAGCCACAGCCCCCTCCGCCGCGACCAATCATTCGACTTTCCCAAATCCGATCAGCACCCCGACTGGCTCATCCCCCTCCCCGACTCCCTGTAGCCGACGACAAAGCGGGCCCGCACCGGATGGATGCGGGCCCGCTTTATATATCGAAATCCGGATTTGCGTCAATGAAATGGAATCGCTAACTTTGCTGCATGAAGAAACCGCTCACGATAAATTCCTTAATCAAGGAGGCAAAAGAGTTCTGTAAAGTCAATTCAGGCTTGTATCGGACTGAACTGTTCGGCATTACCGACGGGAAGGCAGTCGGCACATTTGTGGAACATCTTTTCCAGAAACATCTCCAGGAACGATATGACCTGACTGTCGGCAACTCGGCAAACGGGCTGGATCTACCTTCCGTCAATACCGATATAAAGGTCACCTCAATCAAGCAACCTCAATCAAGCTGTCCGTTTAAAGACAGCAAACAGAAGATTTTCGGTCTTGGCTATAATCTGCTTGTATTCGTCTACAATAAATATGATGACCCTGCCACTAAAAAAGGAATGCTTGATTTCGTGTCGTGCTGCTTTGTCGACAAGAGCCGCACTGCTGATTTCCAGACAACCACGGGAATCCATCAGATAATCTCAAACCAAGGCAACCAAGACGATATTTTCGCATTCCTGACGGAGCATCATATTCCATGTGATGAAGTGACACTTTATCAAATGGCAGCTGAGATATTGAACCATCCGCCGCAAATCGGATATCTGACAATCTCCAATGCCCTGCAGTGGCGGCTACATTACCGACGCATCGTCTCTCTGGCTGAAGATGTTGACGGAATCAAGCAGATAATAAGGTTTTCGGAATGAGGGATTTGATCGAGCGGCTGCGTCTCATTGATTACAAAGACGCGAATGCCATTATAAAGGATATAAGCGGTATAGTGGATTTCTTCTCCTCAGATGAAGACAAAAGAGACTTCATCTCAGCCCATGAAGTCGAAACCGCCATCGCCGGCGAAGACCGGGTCTCTTACGGTGACTGGCAGACTCCGCGACAATTAGCGGAGAAGGTATGTGAACGACATATCCGGAAATACGGCTACCCCGATATCGTGATAGAGCCGACATGCGGCCTCGGTTCTTTTGTAATGTCCGCTTTGGACAAATTTCCCGACCTGACTGAGATACACGCAGTGGAAATCAACAGTCGGTATGTCTCGGAGCTTAAATTCAACCTCCTCAGGAATGCCTTGCTCTCCCCTCGGCAAAACTATCCGGACATCTACATCCATAATGCAGATTTCTTCAGATTCGACTTCTCACCCATAATCCGGAAAGCCCGGTCCAACAACTGGGACCTGGCGATCATCGGTAATCCTCCATGGGTCACCAATAGCTCCCAGGGTCGCAACAACTCGCTTAATCTCCCACTGAAGCAAAACAGCTTTGGACTCAAAGGCATCGAGGCGATAACCGGCAAAAGCAATTTCGACATCAGCGAATATATCACCCTGCAGTTGTTGAGGATGTCGCAGCAAAACAAGGGAGGCATCTCGTTTCTGCTGAAGAATTCAGTAATACGGAATATACTGAACAAGCAGAAAAACGCCCCCCTGAATATCGGAGACATCACGCAGGAATCGATTGACGCATCCGCTGAATTCAATGTCTCGGTAGATGCCTCCTGCTTTTGCGCCCGATTCGACAGCGGGCCGGCGATGGTCTGCCAGATCACTGATTTCTACAGCGGCAGATACATCAGGAAATATGGATGGGTGGCCGATTCGTTTGTAGCCGACGTAGACATATATCAACGCTTCGCCCCCTATGACAGTACATCCACATACGAATGGCGGTCAGGCATCAAGCATGACTGCGCCTCGGTGTTGGAGCTGACGCTTGACGACGGAGTGTTTCATAACGGATACGGCGAGAGGGTTGACATCGAGGATGACCTGATCTTTCCGCTCTTGAAAAGCTCCGACATAAAGCGTCATCATGACAGCCAGTGCCGGAAGTATATCATTGTCACTCAGCGGAGAGTCGGGGAAGACACCTCAGCCCTGAAATATACACACCCGCGAGCTTATGCATATCTGACCTACCATATCGATGATTTTGTAAGGCGTAAGAGCAGCATTTATAAGGGAAAGGATGTTTTCAGCATCTTCGGCATCGGAGCCTATTCCTTCAAGCCCTTTAAGATTGTAGTCTCGGCGCTTTATAAAGACATCGATTTCCGGCTTGTGGCTCAATATGAAGGGAAACCGGTAATGGTTGATGACACCTGCTACCAGCTGGACTTCGATGACATCGGCGAAGCGAATGCCGTCTATGCAGCCGTTCAGAGCGAGGAGATACAATCACTGTTGGGATCCCTTGTCTTCAAGGATGCCAAACGGGTCATAACCAAAGGCATCCTCGCCCGGCTAAATCTGGAGGGGGTATGCCGCGACAAAGGGATTTCCTTGAAGTCAAGACTACACAATTCGGGAAAAATAATGCCCCCCTCCTTATTCGGGTAGAGTATGATGAAAGCGGGCCCGCACCGGATGGATGCGGTTTTTTCTTTAAAAACTATCGATAGGGTCAAATTCCGGCTTTAAGCTTGTTTATCTGAGCGCAGACCCGGCTGATATGATCCAGTCCATATAGGAGGGAATTGCTGTCAATATCCATCCATGAGAAGAGAATCTTTATCTTGGAAAATCAGAATCTTTTTGGGGTAAAGTTTTGTTTTTAAGATAAAAAGCACTACCTTTGCAGTGTTGAATCCCGGTAGCCCCTGTATATCAAGCTATCGGGTTTTGTTTTATCGCAAAGATACATCTTTTTCTCTAAAGGCGGTCGATAAGGAGCGAAAATATGTATATAAAGACTTGTTTTCGCCCGTTATCTCCACCAAATGAAGCCAATTCCGACTTGAAGGTAACTGATACGCGCCAAAACACAGCAATCCTGCTAAGGCCAAAGCGGGCCC
>CECF01006088.1_pt1 | contig 13153 bp, 8 predicted proteins | sample 554751 | NCBI WGS metagenome assembly CECF01 (sample SAMEA3182099, study PRJEB8094) | gut metagenome | biome: human; feature: gut; material: Stool; isolation source: human stools | place: Canada | collected 2012-06-12 | reverse complement strand
CGGTATGGACGAGCAGCAGATAAAAAATTGGATTGACGGTCTGAAATAGCAATACCGGTATGCAGACAAATGTTCTCAAGACGTTCCTGATAATTCTTTCATTGACGGCAGTAATGACAGCAACCGCCCAAAACAAGCTTTACATCACAGTCGGAAGTCGGACTATTTCAGCGAGTTTGGCCGACAACGAGGCTTCCCGCAGTCTGCTTCAACTTCTGTCAGAAGCACCTATGACAATCAGCATGACTGATTACGGAGGCTTTGAAAAGGTCGGAACTCTGCCGCAGTCCTTACCCGCATCCGATACACGGATTACAACCGTTCCCGGAGATATAATGTTGTATCAGGTACGTAATATGGTCATATTCTATGGAGCGAATGCATGGAGTTACACACCTCTTGGCAGGATTGACGGCGCGACGGCGGTTGCTTTGAAAGAATTTTTGGGAAACGGCAATGTGGAGGTGACATTATCCGTCACTCCGGTCTCAGGAATAGACGAAGTGGAAGCCGACAGACATAACGGAACCGTTATCTATGACCTTAACGGAAATCCGTTGAGAGAAGTCTGCAATTCAGGCTTATATATAATAAACGGCAAGAAAACATTCATAAAAAAGTAACTAAAGACATGAACAAGACAATTATAACGGCAGTATTATGTATGGCATCATTCACTGTCGCAAATTCACAAGATATGAATAATCCCAACACAAACACATCCCTGGCTCCGACGGAGCATCTGCAACTGACGCAGGAATGGGACAAGACATTCCCTAAGAGCGAAAAGGTGGAACATCGCAAGGTGACTTTCGTCAACCGTTACGGCGTGACTCTCGCAGCCGACATGTACACGCCCAAAAGCGCGGAAGGCAAACTGCCGGCAATCGCTATAAGCGGGCCTTTCGGCGCAGTAAAGGAACAATCGAGCGGCCTGTATGCGCAGCAGCTTGCCGAACGCGGATTTCTGACAATAGCCTTTGACCCTTCTTTTACCGGTGAGAGCGGAGGTGTGCCCCGTCGTGTGGCGTCACCTGATATAAATACCGAGGATTTCTCCGCTGCCGTTGATTTCCTGTCGGTTCAGCCTGATGTGGATGCCGACCGTATCGGCATACTCGGCATTTGCGGCTTCGGAGGTTTCGCAATAAATGCAGCCGCCAACGATCCGCGCATAAAGGCCACGGTAGCTTCTACGATGTACGACATAAGTCGATGCACATCCAACGGCTATTTCGATGCCGACGACAATCCCGACGCCCGTTATAAAATGCTTGAGGCAATGACCGCACAGCGTACCGAGGATTACCGTAACGGCACCTATAAACGTGCCGGAGGAGTTGTTGACCCGCTTCCCGCCGATGCCCCGCAGTTTGTGAAAGACTATTATGCCTATTACAAGACTCCGCGAGGATTTCACCCGCGTTCGGGCAACTCTACCGACGGATGGAATTTTACCTCGAGCCTTCCGTTTATCAATTTCCCGTTATTGAGCCGCGCCGGTGAAATCCGCAATGCGGTGATGGTCCTGCACGGTGAGAAAGCACATTCGCTCTATATGGGAAAAACAGCCTTTTCAAAACTACACGGCGACAATAAGGAACTCCTCATCGTTGCCGATGCCAACCACTGTGACCTCTACGACAATCTCGAGAAAATACCGTTCAACCAGATTGCCACATTCTACGACACTCAGATGAAATAAATCAATTGATGTCTGGTGTTATAAATACCGGTTACAGCGGAACCTCTAAATTAACCACGGGCTCTCGATTAGAAGTCTTGTGTGTGCGACATCCCTGTCGCAATCTCACAAGGCGTATGAGGCAGTCGGTGTTCAGCCGGCTTCCATAGTCGGCGTGCGGTCGGAGGGTGTCAGTGAAGCCTGCTTCGCCGTCACCCTCCGACGGCATAGCCGACGGCAACACCGTGAGCCGCCACGCCTCCAATGAAAATACTATGAGCTATTGTGGTCTTTTCCCATTGAAAGGCACCGCTTATTCTTTTTTAGAAATCGCGGCTATAATCGCAAAAATTTGTACCTATGTATTCTCTTAATCGTGTTTTTTTGTATGGCAGGGGTACTGTCAACAGTATCAATACGTATAGGCGTGTTCCCAAAGATAATCCTCTCGTCCAAGATATTCGGTGGATCCCGTTATTTCCACATCATCATGATGCTGCCCGCGCATATTAGTATGCCTCCGGCTATAACCCTTGGCGAAACAAGCCCAGGAAGGACCACACAAACGGCTACCTACCCGACAGCTCATATCACCCCGGGCATCTCATGCCGTTACGGAAGGTTTTCAACATGCTATGACTTTGGCTTACATATGCTTAAATCAAAGGTTAATGGTTGTTAAGCACAAGACACGCGTAATGATAATATATTAAATTTGCCGCGCAAAAGACAACCACATAAACACACAGCAGCAAACTATTATAACCCGATATCGAATATGACTACCAACCGCGTCGCAGACAATATACTTCAGACAATAGGACAGACACCGATGGTTCGTATAAATCGGCGCAGCGATGTCGGCAGCCATAAAAATCGCAGAACAGATAAATACAGGCAATATAGTCGTGGTGTTTCCCGACCGTGCTGAGAAATACCTCTCCACACCGATGTTCAATATCTAAACCGCCATCCCGGGGAACAGGCCCTCCGCGATATTCAGAGGTTAGAGCGGACCCTTTCCACAATCCTTCTGACGGCAGGATGGAGAGGGGCGGCATTCTCCGGAGCCTCGACTTCAGAGACTCCGACATCCGGAAGCTCCTTCTTGAGCCGCCTGCCTTCCTCGTCGGTCAGGAATTCCCTGTCTGTAGGATAGAATTCCACATAACTTCTGACATCCACGGGCGAAGAGCTGCCGAAACTCATTTTAAACAGTTTTCCACGTGCCAGCATGTTTACCGACATCGAGACCTGCTTCAGGTCGACGGGGCCAACCTTATTGCCGTCGGGAGTGCTGAACACATAGTTTGTGCTCACATCAGTGAAGTCAGCGGTAAGGCCCAGGAGCTTCAAGGCTGTGGGTGAGGAGACATGGTCTTTCTCATCTGCCAGTCCATCGCCATACCATCGCGTGACATCCCCGCTTTTCCACCATACGATTTTAGGATAATACTTGCCCATAATCGTATCGCAGGCAAAGGTCTTCCCCATGACGGCATGCGGTGTTTCTTTTGTCGGAGGCATCATACCGTAGCGGTCGCCCCAGAGCATGAATTCATATTCATGCTCAGTGCTGACGCTGTCGAGTGCTGAGGAATCAGTCATTCTCACATAGGTCTTCGATGCCAGGATGCGTGCTTTGCGCCAGCCTTTCACCTTGGATTTCTCTACAGGTACCAGATAGTCTACGATACTCTCCCTGAAAAGAGTCACCGAATCGGATGAGCCCAGCACGGAGGTCACCTCGCGCATGTAACCCTTTAGATGGAGCAGGGGCCTGCTCCCCGCCACGACCTCTATTTCGGGAAGCTCATAGTCTTGGCGCACCATTCTCACGTCCGCCTCGGGCTCTGCCGTGATCTCCAGAGGCTCAAATCCCACATAGCTGAAGGTCACGGGGAAGAGACCGGAGGAGAGCCGGGGGATCTCGCCGTTCTTATCCGTCATGCCTACGACATTGCCTGAGCGGTCGGTGATAGATGCCAGAGGCAACGGGGCATCGGAAGATAGATCAAGTAGCCTGTGGGCGCTCAGGTTCAGGGCCAGAATGGCAGATGCGGCAATCGCCGTCAATCTAAGTATGTTTCGTTTCATAAGGAAGATGTCATTATGGGAAATCCTACAGGAACTCCCTCATTGTTTCGTGATGCATATTGCCGTAGCCGGCGACATTGTAGATATGCGGGTGCGAGCCTTTGGTGCCCCGCACCGTCTCATAATAGAGGTCTCTGAGGCTTATATCCGGATTTTTCGAGACCTCATCGCGGAAAGTGCGGGTAAAGCCGTTGGAGAGCCACACATTCATGTCGTTGTCGTAGACGTCGGCCTTCGACGGCTCGTTGGGAAGGGCGGCCGTGAATGCGAGCACACCGGGGATTCCCTCCAGAGCCTCGCCGACGGTGCCCGAATAACAGGCATCAAGCACGAACAACAGCTTCCGGTAACGGTTTCCCGAATGGAGAGCTGCCACCGTTCCCCGTATGTCTGATGTCTTCACATCGTCGTAGGAGCCCCACATGAGGGTGTTGCGTGCGCCGTGGCCGCACCAGAACATGACGATGTTGTCGTTTTCAGTAGGATTTATGACGTGTCTAAGCCTCTCGGATGCCTTGCCGCTCATTATGTCCGCGATATCGCCGACATTGATTTCCGAGAGCTTATAATCCACCGCCACATCGTGATAGAGGTTTTCTCCATCTGGAGTGACCCGCACATTGCCGGGAATCACATTCCGTGAGTCAAAAGCGATGTTGTCTTCCATGATCAGGATGATGTGGTCGTCGTCGTATCCCGCCGACTTCAGCATCTGGTACATGGCAAGCGCGTCTGCCTGATGCCGGTAGTTGAGCCATGTGTCGGAGGCGCCGACCACCACGGCGAATCTGTCATGCAGCTCAGGATATTGCAGATCCCTCTGATTCTCATCGAAAGTCTGCTGATGGGATGCCGCCCATTCCCAGGCCTGGGTAGAGGATATGCTCCCGTCGCGACCGTTTAGTGTGAGATATTCCAGAGTGGTGTATTCACCCTTGTCGAGTACCCAGTGGGCATAGAAGGTGCCTGTGACGCTGTTGTGCAGCTTCGCGTCCCATGTCCAGTCGCCCGTCACACCCCGGATGTCGGGCGACTCTCCGGCAGCAAGCCGCGCGAATGCGGGCTGCATGTCGGTGGCGGTCCAGCCGTCGCACACCGACAGCTCCCTGCCGTCGACGATCCTCATGATGGCATCGTTGAGTGTCTCCCCTTCCCTTTGGGAGAAAATGGAAAAGGCGGCGAGCAGCAGCGAATCGTATAGCTGGGCCTCTCCCGAGTAAGGGGCTGCACCGTAACGACCGATATAGGCACTCGTCCATCCGCTTCTCGGGTCGGCGGAAGGAGAGATGCCCTCATAACGGAGGTTGCCGATCCTGTCTTTCAAATCCGGGGAGTTTACGACATCTGAACACAACACATCCGGGAAATACAGATATTCCCCCTGCTTAAGCTGCGACTTCAGTCTTCCGATCTCGTTGTCGAGCACCACGGCGTCGTTCTCAGACGAAGGAGCGAAAACCACAGCCTTGTCATACCACTTTCTTGAATCGACCAAGCTGCATACAGCCTCCCTTATGTCGCCCTCATCATCATATATGAAAGTCTCTTCCGGAATGAGGCCGAGCTCTGTGGCCTGATAGGCAAACCAGTCGCTGAACGACCTGCCGTAATCATCGTTGGAAGTAATCAGAGCCACCTTATGTTTCTCCGCTATTTTCGCCTGTGTCAGAAGTATCTCGCATTGCGTGATGTCGCTCTGTGTCAGAAACCAAAGTCCGTTGTGGCCTCCGTAGACACGCTGCATCTCGGTGGAAGTCACGACCGGCAGCAACATGGGAATACGTCCTTCCACCTGCTGCGCCACCGTATAAGCGTTGGCGGAATTAGCGGGTCCTATTATCAATGAGTATGCGCCGCCGGCTATCTCATCGGCGATTGCCGCCAGCCGGGAATCGTTCTCGTCAATCCATTCGATATCCAGGGAAATCCTCCTCGGGAGGCCGCTCTGAGCCTTGGCGATGTTGTCGAGCGCCCATAAAGCTGTCCGCTCCCAGCTGGACTTCCATTCCTGCGGACATATCACCGCTATCTTGCTGCGGCTCTGCTCATAACCGGCCGGTGCGGGCTCATCATTGCCACACGATGACAGACCGAGCACGAGCGACACCCACAGAATGAAAAATATTCTATTCACCGGTCTCATAAGCTTCCTCCTTTCTCAATGCTTCCTGAATACACGCTTGATAAATATCCTTCCAGTAAGAAGGATCTGAATAATATGACTCCCACACATCGTTGATCTCGTAGAAGAGCTGACTCAATCTGACTTGAGCGGCACCGTCGGCCATGCCGAAATCCCGATGGCCGGATATATCCTCACCGGAAATCCACCGCCTGACATAATCCCTGACCACCGACTTCACATCAATGACAACGGAAAAAGGCACCCGCTTGCTTTTCAACGAGCAATCCACATCCATGCCCGCTATAAGCAGAAACACGAAAGGGGTCTCGCGCGAATACTTGAAAAGACCGGCATTGCTCCCTTTGGCGAGGGGGAAAAAGAAATCATCGGGATTTTCGGCGGCAAGCCGATAGAGGCTGTCGGGCATGGCGTAGCCGGAGGCATCTACGGCAAGATAGTGTGTGGCTATCTCTCCCGTGGGATTCGTATCACCGTAGCCGTCCGTAAAAGCCCTGACGGCCTCACCGACAGCCGGATCGTCCTCACGGGCACCGACGATATGCACTTTTCCGCTTCCCTGCGCGAGACATCCCGACAGGTACGACACGCCGTAACGGGAAATCCTGAACGAGCCCACATTGTCGGGCATGCCGGCACCATCGCTTTCAAACAGCAACACGGCCTGATTGTCGGAAAGCCGCATTCCGCTGGCCATGTCGTCATACTCATAGTCGGATAGCACAAGCAGACGCCGCTTGCCGGTCTGCGCCGCCTTCCATTCCTCCGCCATAGCCTCGGCCTGAATGAGCGTGCGGGGCCGGAGAATCGAAAGCTCGAGGCCTGAATCTCCCACGCCGTCGAAGATGCCCGCCAAAGCCTCGTCGTTGTAGCTGTTGTCGCCCACACCGGAGAGGGGTGCCATCACGGTGATGTCGGGATATACGGCATCGGCACCGTCGAGCGGTCCATCTTCCTTTCCGGAACATGAGGCGAGAAGGATGGCCGCAAATGCGCAAAAAATACTCGATTTGTTCATCATGACAGGAGGGTCAATAGCGTGGATAGAGAATCCTCAGATCGCTTGCCGTAAGAAGATTATAATCGGAGAAGTAGAGGATGTCGAGGCTATTATCATTGTAGGTGTTGATCAGCTTGTCCTCATAGGCAAAATGCACATGGTCGGTGTTGAACCGGCCGGAGCGCAGGTCGTCGACGCTCATACGCCACTGCCAGGAATACCATGACTTGTAGAACCAAAAATAGGCGCGGCTTCGATGATCGCCATTGGTGTTTAGACAGATGTAGTGCTCGTTAAGATCACCGGACATCAAGTCCACCACCAGGCCGGCGATGGAGTAGTCGGGATTGTGGGCCTTGGTGTCGCGATAGGCATCGGCGTAGTTCTTCCAGCTCATGTAGAGGAGTTGGAGGCTGGTGCCTTTGACGAGTTTGTAGTGCATCACGAAGTCGCCTTTCCAGTGGTCTTTCTTATAGAAGAAATGGACATGGTTAGAAAGGATGGTCAGGCCGGTGGGAGTGACGTCGACCACTATTCCGGTGGCTTTCGCGCCGCAGCGGCCCCACTCGTAGAGTTTGTCCTCCTCGTCTCCGACGGCAGTGCGCGGCTTTTCCTGCCAGTAGTTGAGGATGACATTTTTATTGCAGTAGAACTCCACAAGGTCTCCGGGATTATAGATCTTGTCAAGGCCCTGGTCCACGGGATAATTGTCGCCGAAAGAGGAGTGATGCCGGTAGAAGAGGGTGTAGGCAGGCGCGCCTTTGAGATCAATGTCGGCGCGGGCCACGATACCGTCGCCGGAGGCGGGCGCGAACCTGACGGAGCCAAGGTCGCCGAGGTCCACGCCTATGCCGGAATCGTCACGGGTGATGAACGTCTGAAACTGCCCGTCGGAGGGCAGGAGACTGCCGAAAGCCTCAAGGGCATCCTCGTAGCTTTCGCTGGCCTCGCTGCGCTGGCTGGGCCGCGCCTCGTCAAGGGCCACGCCCCGCGAGGGGGCATAGATGTCGCTGCCGGAGCTTCTGCCCATGTGTTCATAAAAATTGCCGACAAGATCGTAGTGAAGCAGCTGCTCGGGGGTCACGTCAACGACTTCTTCCTCCTCCCCCATAGGAATATCGGGATCGTCATTGGAGTCTGAGCAGGCCGCCAACATCAGCGGGAGTAGGCAGAGCGAGAAATAAGAGAGGATGGATGGGAGATGGATAAATTTCATAAGGGGATGTCGTTAGTCATTTGGAATAGTTATCGGTGGCGTCCTTCAGATTGGAGTAGCGGTAGTAGCTGGAACGGAAGAGCCTGAGGGGAAAAAAGTTGCTGTTGCCGGTTTCGAGCGCCACGGTGCTCCATCTGTAGTTGCCGTCAAGAGTCAGGGCGGAGCCGGTGCCGGAATTGACGTCGGTCTTGAAGATGAGATAGCACTTGTCTTTGTTGTGCCGCCCCTCTTGGCGGGACTCCGGCACGCCGTCGATGCCGCCATAGCCGTAGAAACCCTCGTACTGGGCGTCGAATCCGGTAAGCTGGCCCTTGAGCAGGTGGCGAGTCTCGAAGCCTATGTACTCGGTGAGGTTGTCTCGGTCGGCATGGGTCGGGAAATACCACATTTCAGGGCGCCCGTAGATATCGTCCAGCGTATTGCCTATGCCGACCGGCGCATTTGTCCTGTGTGTTTCGCTTTTTACGTGTACCCATACTTGACCGTCGATAGTTTTCTCTCCGTTACGGAAACTGTTTCCGACATATACTCCGCTCTTGATTGAGGAGGTTATGTTGCGGCGCGTCCAGTATCCGGAGCCGATCTTCACTATAGGCAGGCCGATGATTCCCTTCGGCTTCCAGTCCATGGCGATGGAACGCCTCAGGTCGAGGCCGAGCGAGGTGAGATAGATGTTTCCATGCAGGTAATACACCGAATCAAGCCTGGTCGAGGAATTTGTACCTTCCACGGGCAGCACATATACATCCCCTTCCGAAAACGTAAGCCACGCCGGACCGCACCCCTGGCCATCGCCCGGGAAAAGCCCCGTGCCATGGAACGGTTGCCCGTTCCTGATGGGATATATCACTGATATTCTTTTATTTCCTTTAAGCAATGGAACGTATTCATTGCAGATCTCGAGTATCGGCGTCGCTTTATCGATTTCCGACTGATTGGCATATACCACTCTCACAAGAGACTCGTCGGCCTTGTCCTTGAAGTCCATGAAGTCCGCGTCTTCGATGCGGATGCCGTAATTGTCAAGTCCCGCCTTTGCGTCGTCGATGGAGTTGGGAGACTTCTGCGACTCCTGAATGGCGCACACAAAGAACAGATTGGCGAGATTCTGAGGAAAAATCGACCATATCGGCACAAGCTGCACGTTGATGGGGGCAAGCAGGCCCAGCTGACTCATGAAATCGCGCTTGGGCAGCGTCTGCGTCCAGCGGTAGATGTGGTCAGGGTTGATGTGTCCTTCTTTTTCACAGTCTTTGACTATGGCCTCGCGTGTCTCTTCCGTGCCACCGGCCACCTTGAATGTCCCGGCGTCGCTTACCGAGGTCGACAGCCCCTGGATCTGATTATTAAGGGTATAGTCTGACGGCTCGCTGTTGAAGAAATACTTTCGGAAGTCATCGGCGCGCATGTTCAGCTCGCCCACCATGGTCTTGTTGAACGAGACCGCGATGTCCATAGTCCCGCCGAGATCGACATACGACACTATATGCGTGCCGAATTCCTCGAAAAGCTTGAACACTTTTTCAGGAGTCGGGGCGGCGATGATGGCGTCGTATTGTTCTCTGAATTCCGGAGTGAGGATATCCCTGTTTCCCTGGCCGACATACTGCATGACCTTGGAGATGTCGAGCGACGAACATGCTGCGATGCGTTGGAAATTGATGTATGCATAGCCTGTCTCGTCCATCTTCGTCTGGCCAGATTGCTTCTCGAAGCGGAGGATGGTCTTTTTGTTGCCTTTTAGACCGGTCTTGGTCTTTTCGACCGAATGGGTCATAAGCTGCGACATCTCCGCGAGGGAGTTGGATGTGATGGTCTTCACATCCTGCACGTTGCGCGCCACTGTCTGCACAATCATCGGGTCGAGGGCCGTGGCGGCGTCGAAGTCTATCACGGCCTTACAGAGGCTCGATTCGGAGTTGAGCTCGTTAAAGATGTTGTAGCCGCAGCCGGCATAACAGTTCAGGCCGCCGTTGTTGTCGTCGTCGCTGAGGCCGCACTGATACACAGGAATCTCGATGCCCCCTTCGGCGACATCGCCTATTGTCAGCGTCCCGTGCCGGCCGCCCGTATCCTCATTGCGCTCCACATGTATTTCCACGTAGCCGTCGGAGCTGACGGTGTCAGCCATCAGTTCTATCCAGCTCCCTTCGGCCGAGACCTTTACTCCCGAGGGGGTATTGTCTGTGCCGGTCACGGCGACGGCATGGTAGGCGGCACGGACCGGCAGACGGATTTCCGTGACATCCGCCACGAGTTGTCCGGGCGCGCCAGGAGTGTCGGGCAGGTCGTGGTCCGAACAGCCGGCAAAGCCTGCTATTCCTAAGAACAACGGCGAAATCATGAATTTAAACAGCTTATTCATCGGTATACATGCAGCTCTGTCCGAATAATATGATAGCGATAGTTGTCATTACGCACCATTCGGTTCCGGGTGCCCTCGCCATAGAGTTCGGACTGTTTATAAAACGATTCAATATCCTTAATTCCACCGTTCATGTAATGCTCCGGAATGAGATTCTGATTCCCGTTGTAGTGCCAACCCGGCAAATTCGATATTTCGGAACGCCGCTCCCGTAAATAAAATTTGTCCATAACTTTTATTACGGATTCACAGTCATAATTTAAATATTTAGAGGGATCATACGTGATTGTGCCTTCGGAAGTAAGACTTCCGTGCCATTCATATTCAGGCATTCTCTTTGTATCGCGCCATTCCTCGCCGGCAATGTCAGGGCGTCCGACAAACAAACGGCCTTTATATAGATATAGCTCGACCTCCGGGGAAATGTAGGGAATACCTAAGTCTTCTACCACAAATCTGTCGTATAACCATCCGACTCTATAAATCCCGTTTGCCGCCATGGCAAGCCCTTCCGTCATCTGTATTCTGTTTTCATAGACAGGATAGGTGACATATACTGTCTCATACAACTGGCAGAGACCTTCCACAAGTTCGGGAATGTATTCTTTGTATGTCACCGCTACAATTTTTGAGGGACCGCCATCCTCATCACATACGGTGTGACAGATTCCAAATCTGAATCTTCTGCAAGCGGAGTCATAAAATCCTGCTGAAAAATCGCGTATATTAGGATAAATATCAAATTTCACGTACCCGGATGTCGGCGCCTTTATCACGGCGTCGGTGAAGTTGAGGTCACCGTATAGGTCGCGCATATCCTGTGCCGAAGCTTCCATCCTGACCTTTACACGCCTGGCGAGGTCTTCGTCAGGAATAAACTCATAGATGGGTGTCACAGCCATATCTATAAGTTCCGCACCTTCATCCCAGCCTTTGCCAACATACTTTACAAGGCTTTCAGCCCATGCTTTGTAGTTACCGTAAGATGCCTGGGCGTTGTCGAAACTCGGATTGGAGATGAGACGGTCGAAATGCGACAGGTCGCCTCCCCTGACCTTAAGGTCGATTTCTGCGGTCTTGAAGAGATTCCTGTAGGATGTCTGGTTGGAGAGTTTTTCTATACTCTCCATCTTCTTGAAAAAGAGGTTCACGGCATCTTTCGAGTATTCCTGCTCTTCAAGATATGTCGACACAAAGCGCTTGCTCGTCTTTACCGACAGATCGCAGGTGCCGCCGATATCCACGCGCGTCACCACATGGGTGCCGAATATGTTGAGGAAGGAGTCGATGACCGCCACATTCTCCCTGTCGGCCTTAAGCTTGCGGAGCGCATACCGGAAATTCTCGGAAAGCACCTCATCCGGATGTTCGGTCAGCTCGCCGGGGATGTCCTCGTTATCTACCTCGTTATCTAAGAGCAGCCCCAGCCGGATCTCTCTTTCCTGCGTCCGAAGACCGAGAGTGTTGTTCATTATCAGAGTGGAGTCATTGATGGTCTCTATCAGGAAATGCTGCTTCCGCTTTTCACCCTGATAAAGCACGAGATCGGTTGATAAGTTCGTCTGCCATGTGGTGCCGTGAACATAGTCGGCCACTCCGCGCTGCACGTATGAATAATTTACCGTCTCCGTCTCGTCGCTTGTGACGCACAGGCGGTTGCGCTCGAGATAATCGAGATTGAGTACCTGGCACATCACGTCGCCTATATTGCATTTCTCGCCGGATATGGCCTGATAGGAGAATCCGAGGGCGTGATGACGCATCATCACGCCGTTTTCCTGCGCCGAGCGCGAGCGTGAATACCAGAATTTCGACATGTCCGCTCCGGGAGGAGGGGCGGTGCCCTCCTCCCGGAGCAGATCGTCGGAGCATCCGGCAAGCAGCATCAGCGCCGCAAGCAGGATTAAGATATGTCGGCTGGCAGCTTCATGCATGATCAGTAACCGCCGTTTTCGTTTTCAATCTGAAGCTGGACATCAAACGTATACGGACATCCTCCATCAGGATTGTTCGGATAGGCGTCCCAGAAATAGTGCATCACCTCTTCCGCAGCTTTATCGCTGAAGAGCGTCCAGATCGGTGTGGGATAATAGCTTAGACAGGTGACATTGCCCATCCTCACGGTTTTAGCCCAGTCGTTGAGTTTCTGCGTCACGATCTCGGGCGTGATCTTCGTGTCGGCATTCATGAGGCCGGCGAGATTCTCACCCATCTGATAGGCCACATCTGAATCTCCTCCCTTGATCCTATAGCGGAACGAGGCCTCCTCGAGATGCGATTTCATGTAGTTGTCGTAATCGGCAGAGGCCGCGACATCGAGCGAGAGGAGGGAGTTGAGGCCTAAGGTGAGGTCACCGTGTATTTTCAACGTGTCGGTGCCTTCCTTTCTCGCGAAATTATAGGTGAGCTCGGCAGAGGCACCCACATCGGCGGTGCGTATATATGCCGGACCGAAAGAGTTGTCGAGCGCCTTGAGCTTGCGGAAGAGAGTGTTTTTGGTATCTTTGCTATATTTCTCATCCTTCGCAACGCATTCCTCAATGGCATCGCGGAGTTTGATGAAATTGTTCGACAGCACGAGCAGTTCCGCTCTTTTCTTGTCTTTAGCGACGGCCTCGGTGTCGGAGGAGGCTGGCTCCAGATTAATG
>CECF01046408.1_pt1 | contig 13209 bp, 16 predicted proteins | sample 554751 | NCBI WGS metagenome assembly CECF01 (sample SAMEA3182099, study PRJEB8094) | gut metagenome | biome: human; feature: gut; material: Stool; isolation source: human stools | place: Canada | collected 2012-06-12 | reverse complement strand
GTTTCTTTTCGCAGACTGTCGCAATCCATAAAGCCTATATGTTCATGGATTGTGGTCATAACCGCCTTTTTAATTGTTTCATCGCACATATTATTAAATATTGAGTTTGAGAATTGTTGTGCTAAATTCTTGGTGAGAAAAATTTGGGTTTGAATACTATTCCTGCACGGAACATGGTAGTATGATGTTGATAGTCAATCAGACCTTCAGCGCAACCGTTGTAGAACTGTGCGAACAGCGACAGGTTAGTCTTTTCATGGATGCGCCAGCTTATTTCCGCGATAGTGTTGAACTGCCGAAAACCTTTTCGTTTCTCTATGGTGAATCCGACCGTAAGTTTTTTGTTGACCGTGAGGACTTCCGCCCCCAAAGAAAATATACCTTTGTACTCGGCAAGATCCCGGTTATTGTGTCCGTCAACTATCGGTATCCAAATCTTTCCGAACACTCTTACTCTCTCAGTCACATACAGATTGCCGCTTAACGAAACCCTGTTCCAGCTCCGACTGGCATCTCCGTCGCGTCCGTTGCTTTCATGCTCTATTATAAGCGAGGTGGAGCCTAAATATCTGTCCCCGTAATAATACTGTTTTGTCCATGCTATGCCGGGATTGAAATTTATATCACGCATAGGGAATGAATCCTCAAATACATTCCAGAAAGCCACCTGTGTATATATCAGAGAAAGATATGTGTCCCACGGGAGCGAGGCGGTTGTCAGTCTGAACGCCAATGACACCTGAAATTTGGCATCGGAGTTATGCTTGGTCGGAGTTTCGGACAATGATGTACCCACAATGAAATAATTGTCTTTGTAAAGGCTGAAATATGGCGCGGTTTTCAATTCCCGGCGCATACTGTCAGCCATTGAAACACCAGATGGCTCGACCGATATAAGCTGCCCGAAGCATCGTGGCGGAGCCATGATGATGACAAACACGAATGTTATAATCAAAACCGGTATCATTGTCAATTCTTGGTTAATCTACGTTATGGCGGGGAGCGTCGCCCCCGAAACGGCACCGGCGTTTCGGGGGTAACGGTGTCAGTAATAGCGTTCATGATAGATGTATAATGACAGTTCCTTGTTGTCGTCAAAGCTGACGTTGCCTTCCCGCGCCAGCCATCCGACAGCAGCATAGATTGCCTCAAATTCAAGACCTGTGGCCTGTTTCAGTTCCTGTACGGAGAGTTTCCCTCTCTCGTTGAGAGTCCGCCAAATGATGCCGGACCAGATTCCAATCAAATCTTTATCCATAACAAAACGTGTTTAGTTGTTCTTTTGGAAACTTACGACTGCCCAGACACTTGCCAATGCACCGTAGATGCAGAGAGGTATGAACTGAGGAAGAAGCTGGTGGAACGTACTTCCTTTGAGATAGATCTCACGCATCGCCGTAATGATGTAGCGCAGCGGATTGAGGCGCGTCGCTTCCTGCGCCCAGTGTGGCATGGAGGCGATTGGCGATATAAGTCCGCTTGTGAGAATAAATATCACGATGAAGAAGAACATCACGATGGCAGCCTGACGCATATTGTCGCTATAATTGGAGATTGTCAGTCCGAGTGAGGATATGGTGAATATATACACGATGTTGAACAGGAACACGAGCCACACTGACCCGGCAGGCGTCACACCATGTATCTTCCATGCAAGGAGCATGGAGAAACCGACAATGAATATACCTACTGTCCAATAAGGTATCATCTTTGACAGAATGAACTCTATCCTTGATACCGGCGTCACATTTATCTGTTCTATCGTGCCACGTTCCTTTTCGCCGACCACATTCAGAGCCGGAAGGAATCCGACAAGCAATATAAGTGTCATTGCCAGAAGAGCCGGAATCATATAAGGCTTGTAGTCAAGGGCAGCATTGAAAAGATAACGGGGCTCGACTGTTACGGGACGCCGCGAGATTGCCCCGTTTTCATATCCCAGCTCTTGCGCATACTGCATCACTATCTGGGTAAGGTATGAATTGCCAAGACCGCCTTTCATGCCGTTTACGGCATTGACAGTCACCATGACATCGGCACCCCCTGTACGGTAAAGGTTATGCTCGAATTCATTTTCGATAGTGACGATGAAATCGACGCTGCCCTCCTGAAGCAGATCGTATGCGGTCTGATAATTAGGGCAGGTGGCATACAGGTTGAAAAACTCCGATGCCTGTAATTTCTGCGTCAACCGGCTTGAAAGCGTCGAGTGGTCGTTGTCAATCACCGCGATATTAAGGTTTTTGACCTCTTGTGTCGCTATGCGCGGCACGACATTCATCATGGCAATCGGCAGAAGGATGAACACGACAGGCAAAAGCCAGTTGCGGAACATCTGCTTGTATTCTTTCGTAAGAAGATATGGTAATGCTTTCATAACATTCTTATTTTTAAGTGTCAGGCAAGTCTTGTCTTAAAGAACTTCCATGCAAGCAGCATGAATACTATGCCTTCGATTGCAAGGGCCCTTATCTCCGTCATCACATATTCTATTCCCACTCCCTCGACCATAATCTTGCGTGAGGCAGATATGAACCATTTGGCAGGAACGATATTGGAGATGATCTGTGCAGGAACCGGCATCGACTCGATAGCGAACACCATTCCTGACAGATAGATTGTTGGAACAATCAGCAACAGCGAGATAAGCATTGCCGCAAGCTGGGTGTTCACTACCGTTGATATAAGCAGTCCGAGCATCAGGGAGGTGAAAATGTAGATAACTGCGGTAACGACATAGACAAGGAGTGAGCCGGACATAGGAACGTGCATGATGAAATACGATATACCGAGTATAGTCGCCATATCTATGAGGGAGATTATCATGTACGGAACCAGCTTTGCCAGCACTATGTCGATTGAGGGCAGCGGAGAGGCGAGCAGAATCTCCATCGTGCCGCTTTCACGCTCCCGGACTATGGCGATGGAAGTCATCATGCAGCATATCAGCAATATGACCATGCCGACAACACCGGGTACGAAGTTTACCTCCGACCGCTGCTGGGGATTATACAACATCCGGGAATTTACCCTTATATTGAACTGTTGGCCGCCTTTCCCCGCCTGTGCCATCTGCTGTGCCAGTTCCTTCTGGAAACCTGCAACAACCTGTTGGGCATAAGCCACCCTCACACTTGCCTGATTAGGCTCGCTGCCGTCAGAAAGTATCTGTATGGAGGCATCCTGCGAGTGCATTATGCGGTCGGCAAATTCCGGCCCGAAAATTACCACAAGGTCTATCTCTCCCTTTCGGAACAGCTCCGTGGCTTCTTCTTCGGTGCGGACTTCCCCCTTGCCGATAAAATAGTCGTTGGCATACAGCCTTTGCGTGAGTTGTTCGGTATATATGTCGCGGCTCTGGTCAAGCACGGCGACACGAATGTCCTTTACCTCGTTCTTGATGACATAGCCGGGCAACATCACCATAATCTGCGGCATCACCAGCAATATAAGCAATGAACGCGGGTCGCGCAGGATATGTATGAATTCCTTACGGACGAAACTTAAAAACTGTTTCATAACTTATTCATTTTGATTGTCAATCTCCACGTTTGGCGGTTCGTGCCAAAGCATAGAATACATCATACATCGAATTTCCGTGGAACTGCTTTTTGAGCTGCGCAGGTGAGCCGAGAGCGTCGATGCGTCCGTCAACCATGATGCTGACACGGTCGCAGTATTCGGCCTCGTCCATATAGTGAGTTGTTACAAACACGGTTATGCCGTTGTCGGCAGCCTTATAAATCAGTTCCCAGAACTGGCGGCGCGTCACGGGATCCACACCGCCCGTCGGCTCGTCGAGAAATACGATACTCGGCTCGTGAAAGATAGCGAGAGAAAAAGCCAGCTTCTGTTTCCAGCCCAGAGGCAGACTTTTTACCATCGTCTTACGCTCCGTCTCGAAACCGAGTTCTTTCAGCAATTCGGTTATTTTCTCACGCACTTTCTTTCTCGGCATACCGTAGATGCCGCCGAAAAGCACGAGATTTTCCTCTACTGTAAGGTCATCATACAGGGAGAATTTCTGCGACATATATCCGATATGCCTTTTTACATCCTCGTATTGGGTTGCGACATCATACCCGGCTACCGTAGCTTTGCCATCGCTCGGTTGCGAAAGCCCGCACAGCATACGCATGGCGGTTGTCTTTCCGGCGCCGTTGGCTCCGAGGAAACCGAAGATTTCTCCTTTATGCACCTCGAAAGTCACATGGTCGGTAGCCGTGAAGTTGCCGAATTTCTTTGTCAGCCCTTCGGCCTTGATTACAATTTCATCTGTCATGGCTTTATTCCTGAAGGTTCATAAAACAATCCTCGATTGTAGGCTCGACAGCCTCAATCACGATATTCCGGTGTCCGAGTGCATCAAGCTGCTGGCGGAGCGAGTCTATCGTCAGCACAGACGGGTCAACGGTGGCATGATGGTTCTCGCCGAAAGCGAAAGCTGTCTTTACACCCTTGATTCCGCGCAAGTCGGTAAGGAGCCGGTGCATCTTGTCGGAGCGCACCGCCCAAAGTGTCTGAGTGTACGCCTTGATAATGTTATCAGGCGTGTCGATAGTCAGAAACTGTCCTTCCTGTATAAGAGCGATGCGGTCGCACTGCACCGCCTCGTCCATATATGGGGTTGAAACGATTATGCTCAGTTTGAAATTCTTTTTCAGTTTCTGCAACATCTCCCAGAACTCCTTGCGGCTGACGGGATCCACACCGGTTGTTGGTTCGTCAAGAAAAAGCACATGGGGAGCGTGTATCAGGGCGCACGAAAGGGCAAGTTTCTGTTTCATACCGCCCGACAGTTTGCCGGCCTTGCGTTTCTTGAACGGTTCAATCTGACGGTATATATCTTCTACCAGATGGTAGTTTTCTTCTATGGTGGTGTTGAATACAGTGGCAAAGAACGACAGGTTTTCCTCTACCGTCAGATCCTGATACAGAGAGAAGCGTCCCGGCATATATCCGATGTGCTGCCGTATCTTCTTGTAATCCTTCACCACATCAAGACCATCGACCACGGCAGTGCCGGAGTCTGCAAGGAGCAGGGTCGTGAGAATACGGAACAGCGAGGTCTTTCCGGCTCCGTCGGGGCCTATCAGTCCGAATATCTCACCTTCTCCGACATCGAAGGTTACTCCTTTCAGAGCCTGTACCCTCCCTTTGTCGTAGGACATCTTGAGGTTATCCACGCTTACTATTGCCATAACCGGGAGATTTATAATTTCACATCGCCATACATTCCACGTTTGATAAGACCGTCATTGTGGACAGTTATCTTTATAGCATAGACGAGGTTGGAGCGTTCATCGCGCGTCTGGATAGTCTTGGGAGTAAACTCAGCCTCGTTGCTTATCCATGACACAGTACCGTCATATTCCTTTCTTCCGTTCTCGCCCTGATCGGCATAGACTTTTACCTTCTGTCCGATTTTAAGACCGGTCAACTGGTCTGCGGTAACGTAAGTCCTCAGTTTCATGTCCGACACATCGGCTACTTTGAACAAGGCGCGTCCCGGTACGGCAAATTCTCCGGCCTCGGCATATTTTGACAGAATGATGCCGTTGATAGGCGATGTTATCACTGCCTGCTGCATCATGTCGTCCACCTGTCCTATCTGGGCGTCAAACCCTGCGGACTGACCGTCTATGCTCTGGTTTGCGGTGGATACCTGCTCGTTTGCCGCCGACAATTGCTGTTGCAGGGTGGCAATCTGATAGCCAATATCATCCACCTGTTTCTGAGTGGCGGCTCCATCTCTAAGCAGAGCCTTGAAACGTGCCTGTTCCGACTGAAGGTTGGCGATTTGCTGACGCAATGCGGCAACCTGCGTGGCAGTATTGAGGCGGCGGCTTGTGGCAGCGTCCTTGCCGGCGTTAAGCTGCTGTTTTTTCAACACGAGCTGGGTCATGTCCAGTTCTCCGAGGGGTTGGTTGGCGGCAACGGTCTGACCTTCCTCTACATTGAGCGACACGATTTCGCCGGTTCCTCTGGAGGAAACTATGACTTCGGTCGTTTCAAACACTCCTGATGCGTCGTAATCGACATCTTTGTTTCCACAGGCAGTAAGCACCATTGCCGAAACTGCCGACATAAGGATTATTGACTTTTTCATATCGTTTGTATTTTTAATTGTTCGTAGTGTATTTAAGGTCGTAGTTTTCTTTGAGCATCAATATGGTATGCGTTGAGAGGTCTATGCGCGACTGATTCTCGCGGGTAATCTCCTGAAGAAGATTGTTGGTGTCGATGATGCCGTGTTCAAGTTTTGATTCGGCAGCACGGCGCACATCGCTCCGCAACGATACTATCTCACGGTCATCCGCAATAAGCTGTCGGTATTTGGCAATGCCGTCATTCTGCTGTATTTCGAGCAGATGATTGTTGAACAGGAATGTCTCTCGCGCCGACTCAATCAATCCGCGCCGGGTATTGAGTTTTGCCCGGTCATTCTTTCGCGTATATAATGCGCCTATGTTCCATGACAGCCTGACGCCGACCAGTCCGTTGAGTTTCCATGTGCGGTTGAACATCGCATCGAACTGGTCATAACCGGGATAACCGTAGTATCCCTGTGCGAACACGCTCAGTTTCGGGAGCAACCGGGCGTTAAGCAGACTTTCCTGCGCATTGGCGAGTTCTATCTGTGTATCGAAAAGATGGAGTTCCGGACGGTTGTTGCCTTGTGAGGATACTGCTACGTCCTGCGGCATCGCAAGGTCTGTGACCTCCTTGCCGATGAACACGGCAAGCATATCCGTGAGGCTCTTTCTTGACGAGGCGAGTTCAGTGGCCTGTTGTTCCGCCTTCAGTTTTTCAGCCATAACCGTATTGACATCGCTCTGCATCGCAATCCCGTGTGAAAGCATGGATTTCAGCTTGTCAAGATTGGACTGGAGCAGAACTTGCAGATCCTTGTTCAACTGTATCTTCTCGTCAAGGAGAAGGATACCGAAATAAAGGTCGTTTATCCGCTGACGGATTGCGTAGAGGTCAGTGGCGGTCTGTGCGGTCTGCACTTCTCCTTCAAGTCGTGCCACGTTCTTCTGCCCGCTTATAAGTCCTCCGTCATAGACAGTCTGGTTGATGTCGATGCCGATTCGGTATTGGTCTTTCCGCAATCCTTTTACATCATAACCCTGTTGTCCGAGCATTTTCTGCAACGGGTCAGGCAGTGTCATTACATCGCTCTGGTATGTTGCCTGCGCCATTGCCGAAATCTGCGGGAGCCATCCTTTCGAGATATTGCTCACCGTGTAGTCGGTGGTCTGCCTTATCAGGTCATACTGTTTTATGAGCGGATAATTCTCTTGGGCCAGCCGCTGACACTCGTCCAGCGTGACCGTCTGTGCCTGTGCCAGTATCGGCAGGAGCATCAGAATGAAAAATGCTGTGATATGCTTCATATTATTATATGTTTTAGTTTCACACTGCAAAGTTAGGGCGACATTACGAGGTTATTATATCAAAATTCGGACAATAATTCCTGATATTGTACGATTGCGTGTTTTTCTTGTGAATTGTTACGGATTTTATGCCTAACTTTGCCGCAAAACAATACAAACACCATAATGAAAGCAGGCGTATTAAACGATTTCTCCTTGCAGACGACCGATTTCAGCAGTCTTGAAAACCTGCCGGATCTGGCTTTTGTAAATGAGTATTTCGGTATGATACTGAATATCGGGCCATACCGTGATAATTTTATAAGAGTCGGGCAACCTTACCGTTTTGTGGAAGGACGGATACTGTGGGTAACGGAAGGAAGTGCCGATTTTGAACTGACACTGGAGGAATACCATATCGAGAAAGGCGACATCATATTGCTGGCTCCGGAAGCCATAATGGAACTTAAATCGTGCAGTGATGATTACACCATGATGGGCATTATATATAAGGAGAATATACCCGTAGGTAAAAACCTTATTATCCATGCCGGAGAAAATGACTGGCACGAAACAGTCAGGCTCGCAAACATCCTTTGGGACATTGCACGGCATACCCCCTTCCGCCGCGAAACGGTCAGCCATATAGTGTCAGCAATAATAAGCGACATACAGGATATAAACCGCGCCGAGCAGGAACTGGCACCCAAGAAAAGAAAGACCCGGCAGGAACTGGTGTTCAGCAAGTTCAAGAAACTGGTAAACGAACATTGCAGCCGACACCGGACTATCCCGTTCTATGCCGATGAGCTTAACATTACCCCACACTATCTATCAAGTCTGATAGCGAAGATAAGCGGTCATAGCGTGATGTACTGGATTAACCGCGCCACACTGATACAGGCGAAAGTATTGCTTAAAAACAAGGATATGCTTGTCAGCGAGGTTGCCGACCGCCTGAACTTTCCGAGCCAGACCGCTTTCGGATACTTCTTCAAACGCGAAACCGGCATGACCCCAAGCGAATACCAGAAAGCCGATTAAAATTTCGGATCACCTACAATTAATATTTGTTGTAAATTTGCTTTATTATGAAAACAATCGGAGCAACAGGCCAAAAATGGATTAAAACGGTTCATCTGCTCGCTGCTATCCTTTGGATAGGATGCGGAATTGCCATGAATCTGCTGAGAGTTACAATTACGCCCGACACGCCCGAAGGTATGGCGGTGTTGTCGCTGGCGATAAAGATTCTTGACGACTTGCTGATTTTCGGTGGTGTCATAGGTATTCTTGTTACGGCAATCGTGTATGGAGTATGGACAAAGTGGGGATTCTTTAAGCAACGATGGCTTACTGTCAAATGGATTATGACTGTTGTGATGATTCTGATAGGCTGGATTATCATGGGGCCGGCTGTCAACGGCAATGTTCAGTCCCCGGAATGGTATGCAACAAACATGGATGTCTATAACTCCAATCTCGGCATCAGTGCCGTATGGGGACCCATTCAGTTGCTCTTGCTCGGCGGAGTGCTTGTTATCTCTGTTTTCAAGCCATGGAAATCGAAAAAGAGAATTTCATAAACCTGCTAAATGATTGAATAAAGCGATAGCGGTGATGCCAAATTCACCGTGCTTTCTTTATTTTGAGTTTGTTCCTTAAAATCGGACTATATCAATCCAACAATCTGCTGCATTTCTTGCATCGGAACAACACATACTGCATACTGGCTGTTTCAGTCGATGTCGGTTATCCTTACGCCGTTCCTGTAAACTATATTTGGAACCGCGAATTATATACACTCGACAGCCCAAGGACATAAAATCGATGCCCTCAAGCGCAATCAGAAATGTTCGCTGTGCATTGTTGACAAGGACTATGTCATACCCGAAGAATTTACCTCATATTTTCATAGCGTCATAGTATTCGGGAAAGCTCATTTCGTGTAATCGACAGATGAAAAGATTGCGGCATTACGACTGTTGGGCGACAAATACAGCCCCGGAATTGCCCCCGAAGCGGAAATAGGACGGTTCATCAAGACGGTCTGCATTGTAAGAATCGACATTGACAGCGTCACCGGCAAAGAAGCCATCGAACTGACTCGGGCAAGAAACAACGGTCAATCGTAGTCGATGCGCTCGATCTTGAAGATAACCGGGCGGGTGCCGTCGTTGCAGCATGTTATCATGGTGTTCTCGTCGCGCATCCAGCCTTTCATTACCGAACCGCCCTGCAGTCCGGTGTAGATATAGCGTGATATGGCATCCCAAGCCTCGGAGCAGAACGGCTTTTTCGGCCCTCCCGCTATCTCATCAGGGTTACCGTCTGTCTTGACGAGTGTGTTCAGCCCGCAATGCCAGTAGTCATCACGCTCGGCATCTCGATAGAATACAAACTCATCTCCCTTGTTATAGACCGGGCATCTGCCCGAACAAGGGTTGGCGCAATACTGCTGCTGGTATTCGGGATACAGCTTGGTGTCAAGCACCGTCACTTTAACTTTATGTTTCATATTCGGTTTCCTTACTAATCCAAAGTTAACAATATTTGCCGATTAAGGCGAACATTCTTCAGCTTTTGAAAATATTTCTGACAATTCAGAGCGAAACTACTCGTAGGAGTATATTTCTCAATATCGACAGAGGGTAGCTTGCTGCCTTTGGAGATGACCTCCGCTATAAAGGCGGCAATATCTTCTTTTGTCATTTTCTTCCTGATGAAAGCATAATAGAGAAAATCAATCGTAGTCAGATATGTTATCTGGTGATTGGCACAATACTCCTTTATATCTTTGAGATTGCTGCTGCCGAGAACATCCTTGTTGTCGCGGCAATACACCATGCAGGCACTTTCTCCCTTGCCTAAAAGCAATGTATAGCGTAGTCGCGCATACTCATATCGAGATTCTCCTTTCGGGTCAAACTTGACATTCATAATGCGTGAAGCAAAAATCGGAGAGTGTTGTCAATCTGGGTTTTCGTCAATCTGTTTACTGTCACTTCATCATATACCACATCAAGAATCAGATATTGGTATTCAGGAAATATATCAAGCAAGAGACTGAATTGCCCCGCCTTGACAAAATGGATGATCACATCGGCATCAAGTACGATTTTAGTCTTCGTTGTCATCTATGCCGATTTTGTGTAACAGTTCCATGTAGTGACCCTCGGAGATTTTATCCCCGTCGAAAAGCCTGCGGGCTTTCTCGCCGAAATCTCCGATTACAAGATTCTCATTTCCCGGCTCATACAAAGCCGTGTCATAGCCATATTCCCTTGCAGTTTTCTTCACCGGGTATTCCTTGAATGTGTCGCGCTCGACACGGTCTATCAGTTTCAGATCATACAGACGGTTGAGAACGGCTGAGAAGGAGACGGAAAAATAATGTTCTATGCGCAATACCGATGCCAACGACACGCGACCTGCCATCAGTTCATTGTCCGGTATCATCTGTCGCACTCCGTCCGCCGGCATAAGAAACATAAGGGCAAAAGCATCGGCGCATTGCTCAACATCACTTTTTTTACCCTCAGCTGTACAGTTGTGTGGCATGGGATTCTGGTCGATAAAAAGATGATAGAGTTCGTGAGCTATGGTGAAATGCTGACGACATTCAGGATGATTGGAATTAACAAGCATAAACCGCCTGTCGCCATTTTTGAGGCTCATGCCCGAAAAATCTTTTGACAACGGCCTGTATAAAGTCAACACGTTCAGTTTCAAGAGCAGGCTTTTGAGATTGACCGCCTCGCTGTCGCTCAACCCCGTCATCTGACGGAATTTAGAGACCTGACTTTCCACAAGATTCAATAACGACGCATTCATCTTGCTTCTATTGCCTCCATTTTAAGATAAGACTTGACAATGTCCTTGAAACGCATAATCTCGCCCGCATCCTCTGGAGCAATCCCGTCGATGCGGAACGCGGATGCAAGAATCATTGCGTCCACATTCTCGTTTTCTTCAAACAATACCGTCATATCACATCCGAAGAAATCACTTGCTTTCTCAATTACATCGTAAGGCACCTCTCTGTCGCCAGATTCATAATTGCTGTAAGCCGAGCGTGTGATGTCAAGAGCCTGTGCTACCTCATCCTGAGTGTAACGGGCAGTCTCTCTTAATTTCTTTAGATTCCGTGCGATGGTCTTATCCATATCATTTTTGCTTTGTGTGGCAAAGTTACTAAATACTTTTCATATAACAACTATTTGCCACACTATAATGTTCCCAATAGCTATTACTCTTGATACGAAAGCGGTGAGAGACGGGGCGGTCTCCCGTGTCTGCGGCGATATGCCGTCAACAAGTGACGGTGGACAAGTCCACTGACACCCGTTGACCGCATCATGCCTATGGGCAATGCTGAACACCGACAACGGCCACCGCCTTATGGAATGGCATCGGGGACGTTGCCGTCACCATAAGACTGAATAGCTGTCGTCCGTGTTCCGGGACGCATTGCAGGATAAGGACTTTTACGACTGCCCCCTCACTCACCGCTTGAACAGCATCCACCGAAAAGAACAGTGCCGCAATGACGGGGCTTTCAGATCCACGTCATTGCTGTGACCTCAAAGTCAAAGGGTGTCAATGTCCGTTTTATAGTCACAAGCAACCGTAACAACAGGCCTGAGACTGTATATCGCCGATATTGCAAAAAGGCACAATGGAACTCTGGATAAAGGACCTGAAATATTTCCGCGCCGACAGAATGTCGTGCAGTTCGTTCAGGGCCAACACATTCAAGCCCTATACGGAGCTGTCTATGTAATCCCACACAGGCTCGAGACCTCGGTATTCGCAGGAACGGAAGTGGAAGGCTTCACGATTGACAGTTTCATAAAAAGGATAATGCTAAGCGCGGTGTTCATTGTCGAGAAAAAGACATTCGTAAGGTAAACGTCCCTTATGACGCATGCCTTTAGAGAGAGTCCCGACTTCCGGGACTCTCCGCATCATAGGCTTCTTGCAAAAATTGGAATCTGAGAGATTTTAGGGAGGCATGCGGCCAACCTGTGCGGCAACAGCTCACCCCGTTGATCTTTGGGTGTGTGCGACAGCCTTGCGAACAGTTCCCGGAAGTATTGCATCACGCTTATTCCGAGCAATCGACACGATTCCACAAGGGAGTAGGCGACGCAATGTCTCTTGGCGGCATCCTCGCTGCCGATCACCTGTGAGTTCTTCAGATTCAGTTTTATCGGCTTCACCCTCTGTTCGCAGAGATTGTTTGAGAGTTCGGCGATTCCGCTCTTCATGATGTTTTCAAGCGTGGGCCATTGGTTGAGCGTATAGGTCACTGCCTTCCTGAGGATATCGTCTGACATCAGAACCGGATCCGCCTTATAGCGCTCGGCCAGTTGCCTTATACGCAGAAGAAGAGGCCTGACCTCCCGCCGTCTCCATTCGATTCGTTCCGTCTCTGAGAGATATCTGCCGAGGGAGTCGGCGGTGAACAGAGCCTCGATCGCCTCGATCACTTCCATGGCGGCATCATGCGAGCTTGCCAGACTGTCTACAAAATAACGGCGTACATGCGTCATGCATCCGCAGTGCGTGGTTTCGGCGCACTCCTCCGAGTCGAAAAGATTGTATGCGGCATATCCGTCTGTGGTTATCGTCAGATCAAGGCTGTCCAGAGTCCTGAAGAACTTCCTGATCACCTCCCTTGAACGGCTGCCACCCTCATAGACATATTCCACGAGTTTCTTCTCCTTGTTGAAGAACGCCCAGATATATTTCTTCATATAGACCTTGGCGCCGGTGACTTCATCCCTCACGCAGACTATGGCCGTGGTCTCGTCGATCATCATGTATC
>CECF01047772.1_pt1 | contig 13300 bp, 16 predicted proteins | sample 554751 | NCBI WGS metagenome assembly CECF01 (sample SAMEA3182099, study PRJEB8094) | gut metagenome | biome: human; feature: gut; material: Stool; isolation source: human stools | place: Canada | collected 2012-06-12 | reverse complement strand
GTGCCGGATAGGAACGGCAAAATTTTTTACACTTCTATTACTTCTTTATCGCACATCAGTAAAACACCATGGCTATCAGCACCGCAAGGCAAAGCCCGACCAGAATAAAGGCATGCTTTGTCATACAGTCGAAAGGCACCTTGGCAATACCTGCTGCCACAAACAGGTTAACGCCAAAGGGTGGGGTGACCATGCCAAGCGAAACGCAGATGATCATAATAATACCCAGCGTAATGGGACTTACATTAAAGGATCGCATCACCGGCACCAAAATGGGGGTCAGTACGATCATGGCGGCGTTAACGGACATAAAGCAGCCGATAATGGTGAGCAAAACAATCAGTGCGAGCAGAATACCGGCAGCGCTGCTGAAGATTCCCAGGAACCAGTCGCTCAGCATCTTTGGCACACGATTGGTGGTAATGATCCAGTTAAACCCATCGGCCAGCGAAACAATCAGCATCGCGGAAGCAGCGGTAATACCGGATTCAATAAACATTTTTACAATGTCCTTCAGCTTGATTTCTCTATACACCAGCACGCCCAGGATCAATCCGTAAATGACCGCAATGCCGGAAGCCTGAGTGGGAGTAAAAGTACCGGAATAAATGCCGCCCAAAATGATTACGGGCATGGCAATGGCAGGCAAACCGTCCGCAAAGACCTTCGCCTTATCCTTAAAGGTAGGCGCATCCACAGGGGCGGGCTTGTAGCCGTTCCTGCGGGCAATGATATAGGCATAGATCATCATGGCAAGCCCCAAAATGATACCAGGAACGATACCAGCACAGAACATGGTGCCCACTGAACACCCAGCCAGCGTAGCGTAAATGACCATGGGGATACTGGGCGGAATGATAATACCTAGGCCGCCCGCAGAGCCCATCAAAGCGCCAGCGAAGCCTACATCATAGCCGTCATTCACCATAGCAGGAATCATAAAGACACCCAAAGCCGCCACGGTAGCAGGGCCGGAGCCGGAAATGGCTGCAAAAATCATGGCGGCCAACACAGCCACAATGGCCAGGCCGCCACGGATGCGGCCGACAAACAGCCGGCAGAAATTGATCAGTCGGCGTGAAATACCACCCATGTTCATAATGCTACCCGCCAGCATAAAGAATGGGACTGCCAGCAGCGAAAGATTACTGGTGGAATCGTAGCACTGCTGCGCCGTCAGCATCAGCGAGGAAGCGCCGTGAGTCAGGTTGGTCACAATGGACGCAAAGGACATGGAAAACGCAATGGGCGTTCCCAGGAACATCGTCACCAGGAACAAAGCCAACAGCATGATTAACATTACGCAGCAACCTCCTCTTCATCCTTCTTTGTAAAGTCATGGTAGATTGTAAACAAAATACGGATCAGCACCAGGGCAAAGCAAACCGGCACAGCCAGCTCACCCACGGCGGTGGGCCACCGGGTAATGGAATACACCGACCCCAGTCTTATTTGCATGGAAACCAGCGTAATGCCGGAGGCCACCACATATCCGCTTACAAAAATGCAGATCAAATCGGTAAACAGCACAACCCATTTGGCTATCTTTTTCGGCATCTTTCTCACCAGGAACTCCACCCCCAGGTGGCTTCTGGTTCCTGCCGCTACTGAAGCACCGGAAAGAATGCACCACACCAGCATAATGCGGTTCACCTCAGTGGTCCACATCAGGTTGGCGTGCAGCACCTTTGCGTCCAGTACTTCTATTGCCGTAACGATAAGCATAACAGTGATGGAGCCAAACAGCACAATTTTCTCCAGCATCCCTATTCCCTTATCCATGGCATCTATTATTTTTTTCATCAAAAACACCTCTGCTGTCTATAAGAATAACTGCCCGCGCACACCGTTTCGGGCGGCGGGCAGTTACCGTCTTTCAGTTATTCATGTTTTATCTCGTCAGGATATCAGTCCCAGGTTACTCCCACAGCGTCCATCCAGGTCTTCAGCACATCGGCACCGATGGTGGCCTCCATTGCCTTCCATACAGGCTTAGCCGCCTTCTGGAATTCCAGCCACTGCTCATCGGTCAGGGTGTTCACCTTCATTCCCTTTTCATTCACCAGGAAATCATAAGCAGCGTCATTCACCTCGGGCGCCAGCTCCTTGATATCTTTGGAAGCCTCCACGGCGCATTCCTTCAGAATATCCTGCTGCTCAGTGGTCAGCTTATCCCAAAAATCTGCGTTGACCGCAAACAGCGAGAAGGACCAGATATGGTTGGTAATAGAAAGATACTCCTGCACCTCATAAAAAGCCTGGTTCTTAATGGTGTCCAAGGGATTCTCCTGGCCGTCTACCGTACCGTTCTGCAGGGACATATAGAGTTCGGCCATCGACATGGGGACAGCGGAGGCCTTAAATTCCTTCATCCAGGTCACCAAAGTGGGAACATCCAGTACGCGAAAGCTCAGACCCTCCATATCGGCAGGGGCCTGGATGGGGTGCTTACTGTTGGTAAACGCTCTCATTGCAATAGGCAGATATGCAAGACCCACAACATTATTGCTGTCACGCAGCTTATCCAGCATCATTTGACCGGCTTCACCCTGACAGGCGGCATAGGCGCTGTCGCTGTCGCGGAAGAAGAAGGGCTGATAGAACAACTGCCAAGCATCGGTATTGGGAGGGGGAACGATTGCCATATCAATGTCGCCGGACTGCAGCAGCTTAAAGGTGGTCTGGCTGTTGCGGCCGGAAAGCTCACCATTGCTGTAAATGTCAATCTCAATCGTACCACCGCTCTTCTCCGCCACCAGCTTTGCGAAGTTTTCCATGCCGATGGAGTTTGCTGTTTCGGGGGAATAGTCGTGTGCCAAGCGAATCTTAGTTACCTCTTTCTCAGCGTCACCCTGCTTGTTGGCATCGTTGCCACAGGCCGCCATGGAAAGCACCATAACCAAGGCAAGTACAAATGCTAAAACCTTTTTCATGTTTACCTCCTACATCAATTTCATTTTTTGCTCTTTTTCCGAGGACTTTTGTCCTTGTTTGTAATTATACATAAAATGAATCTCGATGTGAAACGACTCTTTGTTGTATTGTTAGTATAAAAATGTTATAATAACAAAAAGTCGCCCACCGTAATGCGTATTTTAACTAACCAAATGCTCAGAATCCGTTAATATTCACCATGCTTTTCTTCAATCTGTTCAAAAACAGGAGGTCATTTTTGTGAACATCCACAGCCTTCAGTACTTCTGCAGCGTGGCAAAGCACCTCAATTTTTCCAAAGCGGCCGAAGAATGCCATATTGCCCAAACCGCCATGAGCCGCAGCATCGCCGCCATGGAAGATGAACTGGGATTTCGTCTCTTTGATCGTACCCGTCACCATGTAGAGCTGACCCCTGCCGGTGCCTACTTTCTTAAGGAAGCCGCCCAAATCGTGGAACAGTATAATTTCTCTCTCCAGTGCGGCCGGGAGATCTCCCGTTCCTCCTCCACCCGGCTAGATATCGGCTTTGGCGGCTATGATATGAATTTTGCCAGGTTTTATGTCAGCCGCTTTATGCGTCTCCACCCGGAGTGTTCCATCGTTCTGCGGGAATACCACTACGATAAGATCTTCGGCAGTCTGCTTTCCCGCACCTGCGATGTCATCTTTACCGCGCAAACCCGCATTGAAGATGAGGCCGCTGTACGGCAGGTGCTGGTCTCGCACTCTAACTATATTGTCGGTGTCGGCCTCTGTCACCCTCTCAGTCAGTACGATACCATCACGCCTGATCAGCTCAATGGTATGCGCTTCATCTGTCCCGTTGATATTAACGGCAGCTGGGAACAAGCCCGGACCCTCAACCACCTGTTTACCCATTACGGCATCAAACCCGGTTCCATCACTCGTACCAATTCCGCCATTGCCGTTACTACCATGCTGGATTTGGGCATGGGCGTTACCTTTCTCACCGAGGACATCGTGCTAGCCAACCAAAATGTCAAAAAAATCCCCCTCCTGTTCGAGCAGCCCGCCACCAAATGTCATGTTGCCGCCAACCTCATTCCCTCTAAGCGTCCCCTCATCGATCAGTTCATGGACTTCGTGGCACAAACGCCATTCCAAGCGGATTAAGCTGCCATCGCCCATAAACAATTGGCTGGTTAATTCGGGCCTTCATTTACACAAGTACAAGGAACATTCCCATGATCGATTGGAAATCCATTCCCAAAATAGATGCCCATATCCACCGGCCCCCTCCCGATGTGATCGAAAACAACCGGGGAAACGGCGACCGCTTCGTTGAGTACGGCAGCGTGGATGACTACCTGCGGCTCATGGATCAGTACCATATCGAAGCCGCCTGCGTCATGCCGTTCAATGATCCCTACATGCTCTCCATGGATTTTCAGGCCGGCTCCGTCCATAATAACCTGCTCGCCATGTGCCTGCAGGCGGAAAACTGCCTCTTCTGTTTCGCGGATATCGATATCCGCAACCCGGTCGAAACGACCTTGGAACTCCTGGAAAAGGCCCTGGAACAAAAAGAATTTCTGGGCGTAAAAATTCACCCCACCAATACCGGCTACCCCGTGGACGGTGCCTATTACGACCGTGTTTTCGCGTGGGCCGATCAAAGCCGTGTGCCGGTGGAGATCCACTCCTATCCCAGGACCCACCTCCCGGATGATGTCTGTTCCCCCTCACGCATCAGGAATGTTATCCGGAAATACCCCGCACTGCGCGTTTCCGTGGCGCATGCCGGCGCATTCCAATACGAGGAGCTCATCGGCCTCGTCCTATACTTCAATATCTCCGCTGTGTTGACCGATTGGGCCGGCCAATACGGCATCGAAAAAACCAACCATATTCTAAGGCAGCTGGATGTCAACCGGCTGGTATTCGCCACCGATTACCCCGATAACCGCAAGCTCACTCCGTGCGAAATCTATGACCGGTATTTCGTAATCCTCGGCAGCATGGGGCTTGCCTTTGGGGGAGCGGAAATCCCACGGATTCATCGCGTAAAGCACGCTCACGCTCTAACTGCCAGTCTGAACTATCCCCTAAATATAAAAAGCAAAGGAGAACATCATGGATCATGTCAAACTCGCCGTCAACGGCACCCTCATGCGGGGGCTCCCGCTGGAAAAGAACCTCCTCGATGCCGGCGCCTTCTTCCTGCGGGAAGCCGCCACTGCCCCTTGCTACCGCCTGTGGAGCATCAATGACAACAACCCCGCCATGCTGCGGGTGGATCCCGCCGACCCCCAGGCCGTCAGCGTTGCGGTGGAGGTATGGCAGGTTCCCGCCGCCGGGCTCGCCTCGGTACTCATGAAAGAGCCCGAGGGCCTCTCGGTCGGCAAGGTCACCCTCTCTGATGGCGAGGTCGTTCTCGGCGTCATCGGAGAGCCGGAGCTCGTCCGCGGCCAAAAGGAGATCTCCTCTTATGGCGGCTGGCGCAGCTACATCGCCTCGCTCTGATCCAGCCGGCGGCGCGCCGTTTTCGGCCGCGGCTAATTTTCTCCCTGATACTGTGCGCCGCCGTTCCCCTTTTGGAGAACGGCGGCTTTATTCTATCCCTCTATTGGTCCGGCTTTCTCCGCTTTTATAATGATTATCTCGCCAGTCCGGCCTGCCTTGGGATTACTCAGCAGGACATCCTCCACCACTTCCTCCGCCAGCTCGGCCGCCCAGCGCTCATTCTGCTCCTTGGCGTCCGCGTAGATATCCTCGGCGTTCTCCCAGACGGTGGTCACGGCATCCATCACGCAGTCCTTGGCGCGCAGCGCGGCGGCTGTTACGCCGGTGTAGACCTTCTTGGCTTCCCGGCAGCCCAGGATCTTGAGCCCGGCGGTGTCGAACAGAACACCGGCCGCAAACAATCCGATCTTCTTCATAGTTGTATACCTCCTGTCAGTCGGCACCTCGGCAGCTTCCGCCATGCTTTTCTGTGATTACCTTCGTTTGACAAGAGCACATACAGTTTTTGCGGGCATAAATACCGCCCGACATTGCGCATCGCGTTGACAGGCGCCTGCCTGCCGCTCCGCGCTTCCTCGGATGCCATTTCTCCCGCGCAAAAACTCCGTAGGACTTTTCGGCGGGGGAAAACCGGATGATGACAAGGAAGAGGACGCCGGCATACTGGCGTATGCCAAGGACGATAACGCAGTCAGCGCCGATTTCCGCTTGGGGTCCCTGCAAGGTCGTAAGACCTTGCAGGGAAAGGAGGACGCACCGCAGCGGGGAGGGCTGCCCGAAGCAAAGTGCAGGGTCAGCACGACAGGAGCGGAGGTTGCGTCCGACGCAAAAGTGTGCGTGTCCTTGTCAAGCGAAGGTGTTTTTCACTCCACATATTTATCGTAAAGAGTGCCGAAAGCAAGTGCTTTTTTCCATCCCAAGACCACACTTTTCCGCAGAAAATTCTTCTTTTTGCCCGCCTCATTTTGTGCTGTTTTTCTGCCCTGCAAGATATAGTGGCACAGCATCATTTTTAGCCGCAACTAATTTTCTTTTGCGTTCACTAAATTGCCATAATGTAAATCTGGCATGGGTTCCACTCATCCCAAAGGCTTGGGAATACTTCCAGCTCCTTGAACCCTAAACTCTGGTAAAAACGGTTGGTGTCATCATATTCTTTGTAGCGCCCCATCTGCACTGTTTTTACCTGCAAAAAAGAATACCCGGTTTGGGCCGCATACTTCTTTGCTGCCGCAAAAAGCGCTCGGCCACAGCCTCGGCAGTGGTACTTTCGGTCCACTCCCATCACCGCCAGTTCCATGGTATCACGCCCGGTCTCCTTCAGACAAAGAAAGCCGATGGGCTTTCCCTGCTCCATCGCGGCAAAACAAGGTTGTCCGGCGCTTTGGGCAATATATTCCTCCCGCGCCTCAGCTATGCCAAACCATTCCGGCAGCCCCTCCAAGATCTGCCGTACCACCTTTTGCTTTTCTTCCGCCACTGTGAGCTCCTGAATCTCCATATTCTCCTCTCCTCGCTAAAAATGCCGGCACAGTTCCCCATGCCGGCCGTTATCTTTATGCCTCTGCAGGCTCCGCCGCGGTGAATTTCGCCATCTCCGCCAGGGTATCAAACATCCGCAGGCTCTGGTTTTGGAACGCCGTAAAATCAATCGCCATGACCTTGTCATTCTTCACGGCAGCCACCACCTTATACTCATAGCTCTGCTTCACCGTCTCCACCTCGTCCGCCTCAGCACAGAAGATCACATCTGGCTCCAGCGCCCTCAGCTCACTTTCCGGGTACAGCCAGTTGGTGTAGTCCGCCCCGCTGCAGTGGAAACCCACCTGGGCCAGTAGTTGGCCCTCCAAGGTATCCCCAGTGGCCATGCGGTAGGGGTAGGAGATGAGCAGGGTGGCATCGGGGGCGGCAGCCATCCCGGAAAGGGCGGCGGTCGCCTCTGCCAGCTTGCTGTCTATCGCCGTGCTTACGGTCTCCGCAGCAGCAGTGCCGGTCACATTACCGGCCAGCAGGCTGCCCAGTGCCCGGTAGTTCTGTTTTATTCCCTCCACCGAGTCCGCCCGGGGCAGCACCAGCACCTGAGCTCCGGCCTGCTGCAGCTCGGTCAGGGTACTTTCGGTCGGCTGAACAGTGCACAGCACCAGCGTGGCTCCGCTGGCTTTTATTTTTTCCACCTCCGGCTGGTAGGCGCTGCCCATCCGGGGTTTGGCGACAGCTGCCGCCGGGGCCGTGCAGTATTCGCTTACCCCCACCAGCAATTCCCCATAGCCCAGGTCGTACACCATTTCGGTGGTCGCCGGGGAAAGGGATACCACAGCCGTAGGGGCCTCGGTCAGGGTCACATTGCCCACCGTCACCGGGTATTCCGGGTCAGGCTTGGGCTCCGGTTCGGCCGGGTTGTTATTACAGCCGGCAGCCAGCAGCAGAAGCGCCGCAGCGGCCAGGGCCAGCAGTTTTTTCATCATGGCACATCCTCCCTTGGTTTCTCTCTCCATTGTACCCGCTTTGGGCCCGCATTTCAAATGAACTTTGTATGAACGCCCCGGAAAATTGCGGCAGAGCTCCTCCGCAGGTCTGTGCAGGGGGCGCATTCGGGCCGCAGGCCAAACCGTCCCCCGCGGGGGACGGTTTCAGCGGGCGAAGCCCGCTGGCCCCGGCTGCGCCGGGGCGGCCTGTGGCCCGCCCCTCCCCTTGCGGAAACTCCGCCTTTATACCAAATACATTCCGTATAATTCAATCAAATTTATACTCTTTTCGACAGATCTCCCGCCCACTGCCATTCGGCAGGTCAGCATCTTTTGCCAAAGCCCGCATCCATCGGGCCAAGTTCGTGCAAAAGGCCGCTCGCCCACTCCTCCACAGGCTTTGTGCCAGGCCAAGGAACCGGGGCGCAGCCCCCTCCGGCCTTTCTTATACATACTGTATTTTATTATTAAATTATACATCTATTCGACAGAATCCCCCATGGCTTTGCGATTACAAATGCCGTGTATCATTTTTGGCGCATCAAAACTCCGCGGAACGATTCGGCGAAAGAAAGTCAAAAATAACATCGTCAACGATGGTTTACGCTTGGAAGAAGAGAGGACACCCCACAGTGGGGCGGGCTTACCCCTTAGGTTCATCTAAAGCAGGCCTTTACGACACATCGAGAGACACTAACTTACCCTCTTTGCCGCACTTCCCCCTACGACCTTTCCGCCGCTCTAACGCTCCGCTTTTGCTATTCTGCGGCGGCCTTCACCACATCCTCCGCCAGCCGCTTTATGTCGTCCAGCGTCTGTAATTCCCCGGCACGGCGGCGCAGCTGGGCCGCCCCCCGCACCCCACTGATGTACCATCCACAGTGCTTGCGGGCCTCATGGCTGGCCACCCGCTCGCCCTTGTATTGCACGGCCAGGGTCATCTGCTCCACCATCAGCTCCATGCGTTTTTCCAGCGGAGGGGTCGGCTCATATGCCCCGGTTTGCAGGTACTGCCGCACCTGCCGGAACAGCCACGGGGCCCCCAGGGCGCCCCGACCGATCATGATGAGATTGCAGCCGGTGGTCTCATAAAGGGCCTTGGCGGTTTCGGGGCTCACCACATCGCCGTTGCCGATGACCGGGATGGAAACCGCGTTTTTCACCTGGCGGATGATCTCCCAATCCACCGGGGGAGCGTACATCTGCTGCCGGGTCCTGCCATGAACCGTCACGGCATCAGCCCCGGCGGCTTCGGCCATTTGGGCAAATTCCACGGCGTTGATGTGGCTGTCGTCCCAGCCCTTGCGGAACTTGACGGTGACCGGGATGCTGCTGGCCTCCTTCACCGCGCGTATAATGCTTTCGGCCCGGTCCGGCTCCAGCATCAGGGCGCTGCCGCTGCGGTTGCCGGCAATTTTGGGGGCGGGGCAGCCCATGTTGATATCCAGCCAGGCGGGGGAATACTGCTGGGCCAGCTCGGCCGCGCGCGCCATGGGCTCCGGTTCATCGCCAAAAAGCTGGATGGCGCAGGGCATTTCCAGCGGGCCTATTTCCATCAGCTCGGCGCTTTTGCGGCTGCCCTGCACCAGCCCCTTGCAGCTCACCATCTCGCCCACGCAGGCCACGGCCCCAAAGCGCATGGCCAGCTCCCGCAGGGCGCGGTCGGAGACGCCGGCCATAGGGGCCAGCATGGCATAGGGGGGCAGCTCCCATTTTCCCAGAATCATCCTGTTTTCCTCCCGGTTTGGAATGCGAACGAAAGTTCTCCAGTTTCATTGTAGCACAAGAATGGGGGGATGTAAAGCCGCGAACAAAAGTTTGTAGGAGTGCACGAAAATTCTACCATTTTTGGGGCTTGACAATGGGCAGGGTGCATAGAAAAAGCCCCCGGTGAGGGGGGCTTTTGGGTGGGTCATGGGTTATTTTTTGCGGGAGAGGACGGCCATGCCGAGGGCGGAGACAGCCATGAGGGCCGCGGCCGCGGCGACGACATCATTGGCGCCGGTGGCGGGGTTCTTCTGGTCATCGGTCTTGGGGGTGTCCCCGGCGGGGGTGATGATGACGATTTGAGTAGGAGCTTTGGGCACTACTGTAAAGCCATCGCCCGTTTGAGTCAGTTCAGAATTGGTGGGAATATACTCCTTGATCTTTTCCATTTGTTCCGGAGTAGCATAGAATGTGCCGCCGGTGATGCTGGGAGTACCATGAGCCTTTTCCGCCGTACTGGGCAAAACAAGAGATTGTTCCCCGGATACATAAAACTTTCCACCATTAACTGTAAGATCCACTTTGTCCGCAGGATCTTGGAGATATGCCATACCCAAAACAGCAGGTCCGTTAGAACTGTACTCGCCGCTTTCAATGGTAACGGAAGATACCTCATCGCACCAAACGCTATAATAATTCGTGCCTGCGGAGGTTACATTGCGCAAGGTCGCGCTGGCATTATAAAAATTAATACCACCTGTGGTTTCGATATCCTCTATCACAACATTTTTGGAGCCACCCTCATCGCCAACAAACAGAGCGTAGCTACCACCATTGGAATCAAATTTACCATTTTTGATGGTAAGATTATTTCCTTCGAATACAACAGTAAAATTACTTGCTTTGAAAGTAAAGCCGTTCAAATCTATGGTGCAATTATCAGCAGCTTCTACTACATCAGGCTTTTTTGTCAATGTTATTTGGGTTGTATCAATATCTGTGGTTAGCTTTACATAAGCGCCGGGAGTGGCAAGTGCCGTTTTCATCTGCTCATAGGTAGATACCTCTACCTCCGCGGCCATCGCCGTCACGGGCAGCATAACGGCCAGCATGAGCAGCGCCAGCACAACACTTAAAAGCTTTTTCATTTGGTATTGACCTCTCTTCTTTTTTATTTTTCTCACGGGCGGGGTTGTGTTTGCGGGGCAAACACAAAATATCCCCATGGGGATATGAGAACAGAGTAAGATTACCACTTTTGGGCAGGGGATGTCAACCTAAATGAGAAATTTTGGGGAGGTGCACAAATTTTCCCACTAAATTTGTGCAGGGTTTTCCTCCAGCAGGACCTGCAGGGACTGCCGCAGGGAAAGGTAGCGCTGCTGCCAGTCCTCCCCGGTGGGGGCGGTGTAATTTACCCCAAACCAGCGGCAAACCCCACGGCACAGGGCTTCGGCAATCTCGCCCTGGTTTTCCACCAGCCACCGGGCATCGGCGCCATTATCGTGGAAGGCAAGCTCCGGATAGACCGAAAGCATGGGGGTGCTGTTGATCTCGTAGAAGGTGGTATTCTGGCGGACGCCGCGGGTGGTAGCCGCCGGGTAAATGGCCATGAGTTCCTCGTAGGTCATTTGGCAGGCGCGCCAGCTGATGCCGCCGGGCTGGCCATAGGCCAGGACCTCCGGGCCGCGGGCGGAGCCCTCCCTGGGGGTGGCGGAGCTGGCATTGGTGTGGATGGGGAGGTAGTAATCAGCCTGCCAGGAAATGGCTTCCGCCACACGGACACGCACGGTGGCCACGGGCGGAGCCATTTTGACCGAAAAGCCGCAGCGGGTAAGGGCCGCGGCGGTTTTTTGGGCGATGGAGGTGGTGACATCGTGCTCGAAGAGGGTGGGATAGCCGAAGTAGGGGCCGTGGGGAGCGGGACGGCGCTCCGGGGAGAGGTAGATTTTTTTCATGGGGGGATCTCCTTTCGTGGGGTGTAAGATATTTTATGCCGGAGGGGCCGGGGGCGAAAGTCCCTCCACTAATACGGCAAAAACGGCCCTTCTTTGCAGGTGAAAGGTTAATAATTCACTTTTTTTCACGGAAAATTTACGAATGCGGGAAAATATGGGTGTGATTTGACTAAATGTTGGCTTTTATTTACAGTAAAATGGCAGGAAAAAGGAGCCCCCGAAGGGGCTCCCGAAAGAGGGGAATATGTTATTTTTTGCGAGTGAGGACAGCAGCACCGAGGGCGGAAACGGCCATGAGGGCCACGGCCGCGGCGACGACATCATTGGCGCCGGTGGAGGGGTTTTTCTGGTCCTCGGCGGGCTTGGTCTCCTCGGTGGGGGTGATAATGACGATGGTGCCGCCGGTGGAACCGCCGGGAACAACATTATTCTCCACTGTGGTCTTGACGATTTCGCTCAAGGGGTAAATCTCACCGTCTTTCACGCCTTTGGTCGTGTCAACGGTCTTGGCAACGGTGTTGTCTTTGGTAATAGTAAGGTTCAAATTCTCATTAGTAAAGGCGCCTTTGGAATCATCATAGATGAGGTAGCCAGTGCCATTGATGGTGTTGCCGGAAACAGTGATCTCGGGTTTCGCACAGTTCAGCAGCTTCTCATGCAGAGTGATGGCGTTGCCACCGGTGAGATTCATGGTATTGTTCTTGATCGTGGCGGTAGTAAGACTGCTGAGCTGGATGCAGGAACGGCCGCGGTCGGTGACAGAGATAGTGTTGCCCTCAATAACTGCTTTAACATTTGCATGGTCAATGTTAATGCCACGGGCGTATCCGCTGATATTGTTATTCTTAATATTCAAGGTGTTGCCGCCTTTGCACTGGGCAAAGATGGGGTAGGCATTGTTGTCACCGGAGTAATTGGTGCCATCAAACACATTATCGTGGATGTTGTAGGTCATTCCGGTATTCTCAAAGTTATCATAGACATACAGGCGGCCATTGAATTTGCAGTTCTTGATCTCCATTTCACCGGTGGCAGTATTGGTGCTGCCTACTGTCCCATTGGCAGCGGAAGCTCCTACGGTGGTGCTGTTGGTGGTCGCAAATTCGATATTATCGATTGTCAGCTTGCCATAAGTGTTATACATGCTGTCATAACCGCCGGCAACATATGCCTGCACATTGCCATCTGTCAGCTTGGCTTTGCTGCCATCGGCATTATTCACGCCAATGATGCTATAACTGGTGCGGAAAATCTGGTGGTTGCCGCCAATGGTGCAGTCAATTTGGTTGCCATCTGACTCGAGAGAGGTAAAGCCCGCCAGTGTGCCGTGGATATAATATTTGACCTCGGTCACAGAACCGGAAGTCCCTCTGTATTCGTGCAACGGAGCGGTATTATCGGTAACATCCAAATAAGGGGTTCCGCCTTCACGGTCTTTCCAAGTCACACCGAACAGGGCCATGTAGGCTTCATTGGCGGCCTTGCAGGTAGTGTATTGCTTATTTTCATACATAGCTTTTGCGGCGGCGATAGCCTCATCGGAAACAATACTGCCGTAGGTCAGCTCCAAAGTGACATAATTCACTTCCTCCGCCATTGCGGTGACGGGGAGCATGACGGCCAGCATGAGGAATGCCAACGCGACGCTTAAAAACTTTTTCATTAAAATAAACCTCTCTTCTTTTTTATTTTTCCCGCAGGTGGGGTTGTGTTTGCCCCGCAAACACAAAAATATCCCCATGGGGATAT
>CECF01019753.1_pt1 | contig 13306 bp, 10 predicted proteins | sample 554751 | NCBI WGS metagenome assembly CECF01 (sample SAMEA3182099, study PRJEB8094) | gut metagenome | biome: human; feature: gut; material: Stool; isolation source: human stools | place: Canada | collected 2012-06-12 | reverse complement strand
CCCCTCTCTCACATAGAGGAAATCCTTAAGGCTGCCATGAGGGCCCCCACATGCGGCAACATGCAGCTCTATTCCGTGATCGTGACACGCGAGCCCGAGGCGCGCCGCGCACTCGCCGAGACCCATTTCAACCAGCCGGCCGCCACAGGCGCCCCGGTAATCCTCACCATCTGCGCCGACTTCAACCGCTTCTCGCGCTGGTGCCGCCTCTCCGACGCCAAGCCGGGCTACGACAATTTCCTCTCTTTTCTCACTGCAACCACCGACGCTGTGATTCTCGCCCAGCAGATCACGACCATCGCCGAGATGGAGGGGCTCGGCACATGCTGGCTCGGCACCGTGACCTATAATGCCGCCCGCATATCTGAGCTCCTCTCTCTGCCCGACCTCGTTGTGCCGGTGGCCGCCCTCTCCATCGGATGGCCCGCCTCCACGCCCGAACGCTGCGAGCGGCTCCACCTCGAGGCCTGCATGCATCTCGAGCGATACCGCGACGACTCCGACAGTAAGGTGATGGAGCTCTTCAAGGCCAAGGACGAGTTTGAGCCCAACGCCCGTTTCGTGGCCGAGAACGGCAAGACGTCGCTCGCCCAGGTCTTCACCGACGTGCGCTATCCCGAGGCCATGAATGTCGAGGTCTCCAAGGCCCTCCTCGACCTTCTCCGCGACAAGAAGTTTATGTAATTGCTGCTCTCTACGCTATCCGGCATCATACAATGATATCATTTGAAATCAAGACTCCCGACCAGGCCATGCGCCCGGCCATCATAGAGAGAATAGACAACCTCACCAAGCCAAAGGGCTCGCTCGGACGCCTCGAGGAGCTCGCACTCCAGCTCGCACTCGTGCAGCAGACGCTCACCCCGCGCCTGTCCAGGCCCGCCAATATCCTCTTCGCCGCCGACCACGGCGTGATCGAGGAGGGCGTCTCGGTATCCCCCAAGGAGGTGACCTGGCAGCAGCTCGGCCACTTCGCCAAGGGTGGCGCCGGCATCAACTTCCTCTGCGAGCAGCACGGTTTCCGCCTCGTGCTCGTCGACGCGGGCGTCGACTACGACATACCGGCCGGCGCCGGCATCATCGACATGAAGGTGCGCCGCTCCACTTCCAATTTCCTTCACGGCCCCGCCATGACGGTGGGAGAGTTCGGGCTTTGCGTGGAGCGCGGCGCCGAGGTGGTGGATATGGTGCATGCCGACGGCTGCAACATCGTCAGCTTTGGCGAGATGGGGAGCGGCAACACCTCGGCCTCCTCGATGTGGATGCATATCCTCACAGGCATACCGCTGCGCGACTGCATAGGCGCCGGAGCCGGGCTCGACACACCGGGCGTGGCACATAAATATGATGTGCTCTCCCGTTCGTTTGCCGGATATTCCGGCTCCGGCTCGCTCATCGAGCGCCTCGCATGGTTTGGCGGATTCGAGATGGCGATGGCCCTCGGTGGCATGCTCCGTGCCGCGGAGCTCGGCATGATAGTGATCGTCGACGGCTTCATCATGACCTCCGTGATGGCCGCCGCACTCGCCCTCTATCCCGAAATCCGCCACTACGCCGTCTTCGGCCACTGCGGCGATGAGTCGGGCCACCGTCTGATGCTCGACGCCATCGGCGCGAAGCCCATTCTCAGTCTCGGCCTAAGGCTCGGAGAGGGTAGCGGCGCTGTCTGTGCATATCCCATCATACAGAGCGCCGTAGACATGATAAATAAGATGGATACTTTCGCCGCCGTCGACGTAACTAAATATTTCTGACATGCAACGCGTCCTTGCCGCTTTCATCTTCTTCACGCGGCTCCCGTTCTGGAGATTAGGCTCACCGAAGCCGGCGCTCTATTCCAGGGTGGTGGAGCTGTGGCCTCTCGTGGGCTGGCTCACCGGCGGCGTAATGGCTCTGGTATGGTGGATGGCCAACTATTCGCTCCTGCCTGCTTCTGTGGCCGCGATACTCGCAATCGTGGCGCGGCTTCTCATCACCGGCGCTCTCCATGAAGACGGCCTCGCCGACTTCTTCGACGGTTTCGGCGCAGGCGGCTCGCGCCAGCGTATCCTCGAGGTCATGAAAGACAGCCATATCGGCACATACGGTGTGGTGGCTCTGATATGCTATTACCTTCTCCTCTTCTCGCTGGTGTCGTCGTTTCCGCCTCTCTTCGGAGCCTGCGTCATCTTCGCGGCCGACCCGTTGGCAAAGTGCTGCGCCTCGATGATCATCAATGAGCTGCCGTACGCCCGCGATGCCGAGCATGCCAAGAGCAAGACGGTGTATGCCCGTATGTCCCGTGGAGCCATAGTGCTCGACGTGCTGCTCGGCCTGCTGCCGTCGCTGCCGGTGATATATATGGTGTGGAAGGCGGCTGGCATTTCCGGGTGGCCCTCTATTCTTTTCCTTGTGTCTGTCGTGGGTGTCCCTATGCTTTTTGCATGGATGGCCAGCTTCACGTTGTTCCAATACATGGAGAAGAAGATTCAGGGTTACACCGGCGACTGCTGCGGCGCCACCTACATTATATGTGAGGTGGTCTATATGCTAATGCTCTCCATGATGGTCAATCTTTTCGCATTAACCGAAGATTTGGTTTGATGTAGTCAAGGTGTGCGGTCATGAATGATGTTGTGGAGCTGACGCTTGTGCGCCATACGTCTGTGGATGTGCCTCGTGGCGTCTGCTACGGCGCTACCGACGTGCCGCTCGCCTCGACCTTCGAGGCGGAGGCAGCGGTTGTTGCCGCGAGACTCCGTGATTTGCCCCCCTTCGACCGGGTCTTCACCAGTCCGCTGTCGCGTTGCCGGCGTCTCGCCGCATATTGCGGCTATCCCGACGCCGAGGTCGACGCGCGTCTCCTGGAGATGGACTTCGGGGAGTGGGAGATGAAGCGCTATGACGAGATCGCCGACCCGCGGCTTCAGCTCTGGTTCGACGACTGGCTCCACGTCGCGCCGACAGGTGGCGAGTCGTTTATGGATCAGCAGCGGCGTTTCACCTCGTTTCTACATGAGCATGCCTCCGGCAGTCGGCTGTTGGTGTTCACCCACGGCGGCATCCTGACGCAGGCCCGCATACTGTGTGGAATGCCTCCTGACGAGGCCTTCCGCACCCAGCCGCCCTACGGCGCCGTGATTCAATGTGCGCTTCATGATTTGTAATTGTCTGTTATTGACGGTGTTTACGGATCTACTGATGACTATGCCGACGAATTTATGGATGAAGTTTTTGTGGATTGGAAATTTTTTCGTAACTTTGCACCCGATAACGCCGCAATAGCTCAGTTGGTAGAGCATTTCATTCGTAACGAAAAGGTCGTGGGTTCGAGTCCCACTCGCGGCTCCAAATAGCAAGAGGTTGTTTGTAAAGCGTTTAGGCTTAGCATGCAACCTCTGTCTGTATTCAAATCACGCTTTCGTTTTATAATATATGAATAACTGCGATATTCAGGAAATTGCCAGATATATAGGGTTGTCCTGTCTGACGAAAGGGTTGTCAATTAGTCCCTTGAAGCTGCAGAAGCTGCTATACTATGTGCAGTCATGGTATATGGCTCTTCATGGCCGAGATAGTCAGTTGTTCGCTGATACGCCTCAGGCTTGGGTCAATGGTCCGGTCTACCCTGCGGTGTATCATGAATATAAGGAAAAGGTGCCGGGTATGTGCGACCATTTGAAGGTGGAGGACTTCTGCTCGGAATCACCGGAAAACGTTCTTTCCCGGATACAATCCCGATATGCCGGCTTGGATTTTGAACTGATGGAGTCGGTTATACTGTTATACGGTGCAAAAACGCAAAATGAATTGATATTCCTGACGCATAGCGAACAGCCATGGATGGAAGCGCGGGAGGGCCTTCGACCTTTCGACCGTTCGGAAAGGGAGATGTCTCTTGACATGATGTGTGCGTATTATCGTGATCGCAAGGAACGTAACAGCACAAGACATGAAGCTTGATGCTGTCGACATATTACCCGAGGATATAGGCACGCTTAATACAAAGGATTCTCTAAAATACCGTCTAACTCCAGAGGATTGCCAGACATCCCACAGTGTTCCATGTGTGATCAAATATGACTACATAGACCTTGGCATAACAGACTATCATTTCAAACAGAAATTCGAGCAAGAGGAGATACAGGCTTATTTCGAGAGAGCTAAGCAGCTTACAACCACTACCATTGACACACTTAAAAATAGGGCAAGAGAACTCCATCTTTACAGAAACGAGATTAAGGGCATTCTGAGAAAAATCGTAAGGCTCATATATCCTGAAATGCTTGAGTCCAATCCTATCATCTATCATTTCTCTCTTTTGGATAAATCTCCGGAAGATAAGGCCGATAGAACAAAGAATATCAGAAATCCACGCATTTATTTCATGCTCGGCACCAATGGTCATGTATATATGCTTTTCTTTGATCCTTATCATGAGATAAATCCGTAAGGTTATTTTTGCTGATTTTGCTGTTGCCATGAAAAGAAAATCCCCTTTATTCGTCGACAGAATCCAGTTCCTTATTGATGACGGCACCCTTTCGGAAAATCCTACGGCCATCCGCGGCCATCTGTTCGACTTCCGCAGCGACTTCCTTATAGACCACCCTGCAGCCGGCGTCGCCGTGATGCTCGAGATCAGCAATATGCGGCGCGAGCGCGACGTCAGGCGTCAGGTGGCGCTGAGCCTTGTCGATATATCCCTCCGCCGGATTCACGTTCGACTCTGAAGCCGATGACTTGATCGGCATCTGGCGCGGCTCAGACCTCCGACCCCTGGAGAAGTATTCTCCGGAAGCCGCCGTCGCTCGATCCCGTGAATCCATGCTCTGAACCTCTTGATTAGTTTGCTCCCTAAAAATCGGTCGCTGCTGCGGAGTACGGCCGTCGGATTTGATAATTGTCGGAAATTCATTACCTTTGTAGGCTCAAACCGGAACACCGATTAGCGTGTCGCTCCCTCATTGCATATTCACTTACCCTCCCATCATGCGAAAATGTATTTTGAATCATATAAAGCTACGTTATTCAGTCGGGTCGCTTAGATTGTCAGTGCTCTGCATCACATTATTGAGCACTTTATTCGGTTTCGCATCCGGCATGGACCAGCTGCATGAAGATATCGCCAGTATCGCTGAAAAGACTAAAGACATGTCGATGGCCGAATTAAAACAGCATGCTGATTCCATGCATGCAAGTCAGGACATTAAAGTCCGCACACAGGCGCATGCATGGTATTATGTTGGTATGGAACGCAATCGTGAGAACTTCACGGCCAAGGATTATGAGCTTTTGGCTGCCATGTATTCCAATTACGCTGCCTATCTTATATATGACCTCGACAATTCCGTCATGGCTTTTCCCTATCTTATCGAGGCCATGGACATAGAGAACACCAAATGTCCCGACGACTATTCTCTGTGTCAGGCGTATCTGTCTATGGGGCGTATATATTTGAATTATGGCAATTTTGATAAAGCGGTAGAGGTCCTTAAAAAAGGGCTGCAAAGAAACCTTCAAAGCAGCCAGCCCGAGAGAGCCAATTATGCTTTCGTAAATATGTTGTCTGATTTATGGGGTGCCGATCTTCTTGACTCGATTCAAGATGAGATAGACGAGTGGGCTGGCAAGCCCATAACCGGGAAACCTGGATCGCGTATCAGCAGTCTTCAGGCAAAAGGAGCTATAGCGTTACGTAATGGAGACTACGACAGTGCGGCATCTTTCCTTATTGGATCTCTGAAGGATCTGGATGTGGAATATACTCACGGGAAATATATAATGACAACTTATCTGATGCTGATTGACGTCTATCTGAGAAACGGAAATCTCTCGAAAGCCTGGGAATACATAGAAGCCACGGCGGGCATATCCGGTGCGGATTATGATTTCCATAATCGTGAGAGGAGGAATAAGCTCATAGAGCGGTATTACAGGTTGAAAGGAGACGTCATGCTGGCGGATAGGGTCTTGATGAAGAATTTCAGGCTCAGGGATTCATTATATAACGCGCACAATCAGACATTGGTAAGTGAGTTTGAGCATAGACATCTCATGGCAGCCCTCAATGAAGATCTGAAGGTATCAGAGAGGGAACGCACATTTCTGAAAACGAGCAATAGAATCAAGACCATCGCGATTCTGGTGGTCTCTATAAGCGCCATATTGGTGATAGGTTTGCTTCTCTGGCTGCTTCGCAAGAGCCGTAGGCTCCGTGAGACGAGCAATGCCCTGTTCCGCAAGAATCTTGAAACGATAAGGCCGGCACAGATGATTCCGTCCACTGTTCCTCAGGCCAATGCAGGGCAGGAGGATCCATCTCATGGGAAGAAAGAGCCAGACACCAATGGCTTGACCCATGACTCTTCCGACAACAGTCTGGAGAGGCTTCGCGATGTATATGCCCGTATCATTGATTTCTGTGAAAAGAGCCGGGAAATCTACCAGCTGGACTTCGACATAGCACAGATGAGCGAGCTCACGGGCATACGGCAAAGGGATATATCGCAGGCTGTAAATACAGTGGCCGGCAAAAATTTCAGATCCTTTATAGTAGAGCAGAGGGTCAAGGAGGCCTGCCGCATCATTATCGAGGCCGAGGAGACCGGAAAAGAGCACATGAAATTCGACACCCTGGCGGTGACAGTCGGATTCAGGTCGCGCACTCATTTTTCTGCAGCCTTCAAATCGGTGACCGGCATGACATATACTGAATTTTTCCGGCAGGCCCGCCGAGAGGTTCTGTAGACCTCGATATTAAAACATGCGGTGAATGTCTTTAATTTGGGTTTTAGATTAAAAAATGGTCTCAAAGTATGTTTTGAGACCATTTTTTTAATCTAAAATTATGTATTCGATGGCAATCTGTCTAATTTTGCGGCAATCAAAATTGGCGGTGAGGTCAAGGTCTTCCACCCTTGCCAGGCTATAATTTCATAATACGGAAGACATGAAACGACATGAAGAGTATCTTTACTTATCTTTCTTTGGGTGCGCTGCTGACCATCACGGCAGCAGGCATACACGCAGAGAGAGCAAGGCTTCAGCCTATAGGGGCTAAGCCGGAGACAAAGACGGAGACACGTCAGGCTGTCACCTCGGTATCACACATCATTCCACAGCCTTTGAAGGTAGAGCCCCTCGGATCTGCCGTCAACAGAACGGAGGAAGTCCTCTTTGAGGATTTCAACAATGTTCCAGACGGAGACTTCGAGCAGACCGGGAACATTGGTCTGAGAGCTGTCACATTCCTCGCGAGTCATTATTATGAGCCGGGAAGATATGTTGACACCGACTATACTCCCCAGTCCGGCACATGGGAGGGTGACTGGGTGTTTGCCGGAACTAACGGAACAGTGATTCTACAGTGTTACAATCCTATGGCAGGGGCATTCCTGCGCACACCGCTCGGAGACTATTCCGGCGACATCACGGTGCGGATGCGTGTCCGCGGCGCGAAGGCTTTCTGGGGTACCACCGACAACGAGCTGGGCTATGAGACCACAGAAGGGTCCAGCTTCAATCTTGCTGCCAGAATCGGAGGATATGATTCTTCCGACACCCCTGTCACGGATATGAACCGTGGCCAGCTTCAAAGCAACCAGATATATGGTGATGACTGGAAGCAGTTTGAGTTCACATTCCGCAACGAGGGCGCCAATTCGGATGGATATCTGGAAATCTCGACCATCACTGCCGTTGAAATCGACTGGATTGAGGTGACAGACGCAGCGACGTTCCTTGCCGCTCCCGTCGTAAAGGAACCGACCAACTTCACTGACGAAGGCTTTACCATAAATTGGGATCCCGTACGTCGTTCCTATAACTACTATGTGGATCTCTGGCAGGTTGACTATACTGCCGATAGCGGCATTGACGAGTCGTTGGATTTCGAGAGCGGAAGCCTGCCATCCGGCTGGGTAGCTGATGAGTCGGTGATAGAAGATGGCAAAGGCATCGATGAGAGCAATGCCATACAGCTTGGATATGACGGTGAGGGAGCGGCCCTCATTACTCCCGACTACGGCAAGGGCATTGGAACTCTTGAGTTCAATGTGCTGTTTGAGATCAACGACGAGGATGCCTATGATGAAGACAAGGGATATGGTCTTTTGCTCATCGACGGTCTTACGGAAGACGGATGGCAGCCGGTAGCTGAAGTATGCTGTGACGGTGGCTGGACATCCGGTGGGCGTTGGTATGCGTATGCAGCTGAAGGTGAGGAATTCGAAAGTCGTTATACCGGTCTGCGCTTCTATAGCGACGGCTTCAGCGACAGCAACCATGTATGGCTGGACAACATCGAGATCTGGGCAGAGCGTCCTTACAAGCTTTCCAGGGTGGAGGATGAGGAGCATCATCAATATCCGGATGATGAGGGCGATGAATGGCCTGAATACAACTACTGGCAGAATACCGCTCCCAACGGCCCGTGTTCCTATACTTTTACCGGTCTGAATCCGGAGACTGAATATTGGTATCGTGTCCGCAGCCACTACGTGCTTGAGTTCTCAGGAGTTGAGAAGCATCATGCATTCGGCGTCGCATCGCCTCAGCTCATGGATGCCACTGCTGTCGGTGGAGGAGCTTATACCGCCAACTGGAAAGACGCTCCCAAGGCTCAGAACTATATAGTGCGAAATTATAAGGCTTCAATCGTGGAAGAGAGTCAGGAAGACCAGACGCTATTCAACGAGACATTCTCTAAGTGTAGCGGCTCGGCCAGTGTCGATGCCATGACTCCGCTCAACAATGAATTCGAAACCATTCTTGACGAATATACCGACATGCCCGGCTGGACCGGAACCAACAATGCCTGCGGCGATGGCCTTCTTGGAAGCATTGATGGCGGTAGGTTGTATTCTCCTATACTTCCTGTAAATCCCGAACGTGGCGAATACCATATCTATATCGAGGCTTATGGCATGTATGGTGAGACTCTGATGGTCAATTTCCTTGAAAGCGGTCTTTTCAGCTATATTCCTTTTGACGAGGATGGCGTGATTTCCGGAATCGTGACTGTTCCCGAGGCTGTAGCCGGAGAAAGGGTGAGGTTCAGGACTTATAATGGGATGCCATTCGGTCTGGCCGGTATTGAGGTCTCGCAGAATGTCGAGGCCGGAGACATAGTCCGCACTTATCTTGGAGAGACATTCATGCCCGCCGGAACGCAGGCATCTTCCTTCACAGGACTTGATGACAATGGAATGTATGCATTCCAGGTCATTTCAAAATTTGACCTTGAGAAAGAGACCGCATATTCCGATAGCAGTGATATGATGGTCGTCGACATGAAGAGCGGAAACTCATTCATTACAGGCATGCTTGACATCAATTCCGAGCTGACGGAGGTGGAACGCTACAATGTGGCTGGTCTCCGTGTCGATAAGGACTATAAAGGTATAGTACTCGTCAGAATGAGCGATGGATCAATTCGTAAGATGATAGTAAGATGACTTGCCATTTGGTTAAATAATAGGTAATTAATATAAGTATTAGTAGTGATAAGGCGTTTCCGTATGCCATCGATGATCAGTTCACGCAGCCGGAGACGCCTTATTTTTTAATATGGTTAAAGTCTCATGATTGATAATATAATGTGTAAGAGGTTATTAACGGCCATTTTGGTCGCAGCTATGGTCGGCTTGATGTCGGCTGAGATGCTTGATTTCTCCTATAACGCTTTAGGCGACAATCCGGAAGGTTTCGGCTTTAACAAGGCTGAGACCTACGATGTAGCTGTCTTCCTCGGTGGCAAAGACCTCACCGGGAAGAAGGTGTCGGGGCTGTCGGTGGCGATAGGTGCAACAGCTGGAAATCTTGAAGATGTGTCAGGATGGGCTACCAGAGAGCTTGTAGCTGAGACAGAGAATGGAGTCTCCGTTGTGAGACCGGATATTGTGAATATAAGCGCCACGCTGGATTCAAATGGCATGCTGTCGGTGACCTTCCCGGAACCTGTCGATATCCCGGAAGAAGGTCTCTATGTGGGCTATAGCTTTACTGTGGATAAAGCCACAGAAGGTAATGGAGACACGCCCGTAAGTGTGGTGCCCGGTCGACTGCCCGGATCTTTCTGGCTCCATTCATCGGCCACACAGCAGAAGTGGGCCGACTTCTCCAAGCGAAAGGAGCTGAAGAGCGCGATGACTGTCACTCTCGAAGGCGATTTCGCTGCTGATGCAGCCGTAGCCGTGCTTCCTGAAGAGGGCTTTATCTCGATGGAGGCGGAGACTCCCGTGGAGGTGGATGTCATAAATCATGGCTTCGGGCAGATATCGGAGGTAGGATATACTTATACCCTCGCAGGTGATGAGGTGAGCGGTGTCTATGAATTCGATGTGCCAATCCCCGCGGCCTTCGGGCGCACCGCCAGGATGTCTATTGCCCTGCCGGAAGCTGCACAGACAGGCCAATTGCCGCTGGCCCTGCGAATCACAGAGGTCAATGGCCGTCCAAACGGCAGTCTGGAGACAGAAGAATCTGTGTCGGAGGTCACCGCACGCCTGTTCGTGCCTGTGACGCGTCCGCTCGTGGAGGAATTCACAGGCCTTAACTGCGGATGGTGTCCGAGAGGATACGTCATGCTTGAGCAGGAGAAGCAGAAACACGGCGACCTCTTCGTGGCTCTGTCTTATCATTCTACTGGCTTTGAGAAAGGGGAGATGTGTTGCGTGGAGCCTGAGGATTTTCCGGTCTCTGTGAGTGGCTATCCAAATGCCACTCTGAACAGAAGCTCGCTGATGGACCCCTCCAGAATACCTGGCAGGTGGACAATAGCCCGGACGCAGCCCTCAAGCTGTTCTATTGAGAGCGAGGTTGCATGGGCCGATGATTCACATACCGTTTTGCAAGTGACCGGGAAGGTGCGTTTCGTAAACTCATACGACAGCCACAACTACCGCCTCTCGTTTGTTTTGGTTGCAGATGGACTGAGTGACCCCTCTTGGGAACAGGCAAATTATTACAGCTCGTATGCAGCGGAGGGGATTTATGCCGGCTCTTTCTGGAATCTCTTTGTCGGACAGCCCGACCATGTAAAGGGGTTGACGTTCAATGATGTTGTGGTCTATTACAAGGATATACACGGCATCGAGGACTCTCTGCCGGAAAATATTGAGGCAGGCGACACCTACGAATATTCGTTTACTGTGCCTGTGGTGGATATCGTGAATCTAAAGGGTAAGGGCATAGTCAACGATTTCAACAAGATGCGCGCTGTAGGAATTGTGCTCAACGGAAACCGCCCTGCCAACTGCTCTTCCTCACTCCATGTCGACGGATCGGAATTCGTGGGTATTACATCTTTTGGCTGCTCCTCTGATATCAACGAAACATTATATTATGACATTCATGGGCGCCTCTTGAAAGGCATCCCTGACAAGGGCATTTATCTCGTGACACAGATACATGCGGATGGCTCCATATCGACTCGAAAACATATCAAATGAAAATATCAAATTTGACAATCATGAAAATAAAAATCCTGAGTATAATGCTCGCGGGGGGCTTATTCTCCCAGGCCGCGACAGTTGACTTCTCCTATAACTTCACAGGAGAGACGCCCGAAGCTTACGGTGCCGGAAAGTCCGAGACCATTGATGTGGCCATACGGCTCTCTGATCCCGGGCTCGTGGGTAAGAAGGTGATTTCGCTCAGTGTGCCCGTGGTGGGTGAGGCCTCGGCCCTCGAGGGATTCTCTGCATTCCTCACCTCCGAGCTCAACACAAAAAACGCTGGATCTACAAAAATCAACGATCCTGATATCTGCACTGTAGAGGCGGCTTTGGTCGATGGAGTGCTCAGCGCAACGTTTGCCGAGCCATACGTCATTCCTGCAGAGGGTGTCTATGTGGGTTATTCGATCACTATTTCCGATGTGGAGGATGTGGAGTCGATCAAGCCGGTGGCTGTTGTGCCCGGTGTGGCTGATGGTTCGTTCTGCTATCACTCCACCAAAGGACAGCTCAAATGGCGCGACCTCTCGGAGCAGAGGAAGATGAGCAGTGCCTTGACGGTCATGCTTGAAGGAGATTTTCCCGACAATGCCGTCTCTCCGCTGCTACCGAGGAAAATCTATGTTGGCCAGGGAGAGGTGACAGACATTGCGATTAATATCGCCAATCACGGTCTTGAGCCTGTCACTTCCATTGCTTACCGATACGAGGCTGGCAGTGTCTCGAGCGAGGGTGTCTGTGAGTTTCCGGAAGCGCTACCCACGAGATATGGCATCTCTGCTCCTGTTGTGGTAGCCCTTAAGCCTATGGAGGCTATAGGCGAGAGCGTGATTAAGTTCGAGGTGACGGAGGTCAACGGTGTTGCCAACAAAAGTGTGACTCCATCAGCCGAGACTCCTCTGGAAGTGATGCTTTTTGTTCCGAAAAACCGTCCTTTGGTTGAGGAATACACTGGCCTTGACTGCGGCTGGTGCCCCGGTGGCTATGTGACTTTAAGACAGATGGCCGACAAGTATGGACACAATGAGTTTGTGGCGGCTTCCTTCCACGGACCTAATTTCGAGAAAGGCTGCATGGTATGTATGACAGAATGGCCTTATTTCCCCGACAGTTTCCCCGCTTCGCAAATCAATAGGGTGAAGAATCCCGGAGTCCTTGAGATTCCGGAGGTTTGGGAGAGTTTAAGGCTGGATGTTCCTGAAGGTGAAGTCAACGTGACCCTGAAATGGGGAAATGATGAGAAGACTGTGCTTACTGCGGTCTCCAATACGCGTTTCCTTTATGATTATGAGGAAGCTCCATATCTCTTGTCGTTCATGCTTGTCGCAGATGGTCTCAGCAACCCTGACTGGGGTCAGTATAATGCTTACAGCTTTACTGAAAAACATGATTTTTCCGATAGGACTGGTCCTTACTGGGATTTGTTTATCGGAAAAGACAAGAGAGTTTATGGTCTGGAATTTGACGATGTGGTGGTCTATTACCCGAATCAGCATGGAATAGAGGGCTCATTGCCGACATCGATTGTCGCCGGACAGGAATACGAAAATACTTTTACAGTAAATACTTCCGATGTAATGAACTCTGAGGGTGAGCACATCGTCAAGGATTTCAACAAGACCCGCGTGATAGGGATGATCATCGACACACGTACCGGCGCTGTGGTCAATAGCGCATCCTCCAACTATGCTGATGGCTCGGGCGTTGAGACAATCGTTTCTGAGGTAGAGGTCGTGTCGACGCAATATCACGACCTCTCCGGCCGCCGGCTTTCCTCGCCTCTCGACAGGGGAGTGACCATCGTCACCGAGACACTCTCCGACGGCACGACCCGTGCCCGCAAGCTCCTCCGCTGATCAGTGTAGGAG
>CECF01029805.1_pt1 | contig 13338 bp, 7 predicted proteins | sample 554751 | NCBI WGS metagenome assembly CECF01 (sample SAMEA3182099, study PRJEB8094) | gut metagenome | biome: human; feature: gut; material: Stool; isolation source: human stools | place: Canada | collected 2012-06-12 | reverse complement strand
CATCTGGACCCTCCGCGAGCTCTACGCCCAGAAGTCGCCGGCCCTCATCAAGGTGGCCTTCCTGCTGAGCGTGGCCTGCTCGGGAGCCCTATTCATAGGCAGCAGCTTCCTCTGGGGCTGGATCCTCATCGCGGCCCTCGCCGCATGGCTCTTCTCCCGCTGGGCGAGGCCCCTCCCCGTCAGGGTGCTCACCGTCATCACCTGGAGCATGGCAGTGATCTTCGTGGGATACTCCTCCTACGCCCTCATCCTCATACGCTCCACCGCCGACACGCCGATGAACCAGAACTCGCCCGACAACGTATTCGACCTGGCGTCATACCTCAACCGCGAGCAGTATGGCGAGAACCCGCTGCTCTACGGCGAGACACTATACTCCTCTCCCCAGAAGACCCTCGAGGGAACATACACCGACACCGTGACCTACTACGAAGGCACCCCCGTGCTCCTCTCCTCGCCGGCCTACTCCCCCGTGGTGGAAGCCGGAAAGCCCCTATACGCCAAGGGCGTGAAGGGAGCCGTGCCGCAGTCTGACTACAACTTCCTCTCCGAGGGCGAGAAGGGCGCCAACGCCTCGCTCGCCGCCCGTGGCGGCGACTACTACGTGAAGCGCGACTACAAGCCGGAGCCCAAGATGAACCCCGAGCTCAACATGCTCTTCCCGCGACTCTACAGCCGCCAGCACCGCGACCTCTACTCGCAGTGGGTGTCGCTCGACACGGCCGGAGGCAGCCTCGTGGCCGTCAACGCCATCGACCGGACCACCGGCGAGAAGGTGCCCGAGCTCGACACCTCGCGCGAGCCGGCCTACAACCAGGTGACAGGCGTCTATTCCTACCCCCAGAAATTCGCTTTCAAGCCCGGATGGGGCCAGAACCTCTCCTACTTCATCAACTACCAGCTCAACCACATGTATCTCCGATATTTCATGTGGAACTTCGCCGGACGCCAGAACGACATCCTCAATCAGGCGGGCGAGGTCGACGCCGGCAACTGGATCTCCGGCATCCCGATGATCGACAACCCACGCCTCGGCGACCAGAGCCTCCTGCCCGACGACATCGGCAAGGACAACCAGGGCCACAACGTCTACTACATGCTGCCGCTCATCCTCGGCATCATCGGCCTGCTCTGGCAGTCGTTTGCCGGCAAGAGGGGCATCGAGCAGTTCTGGGTGGTATTCTTCCTCTTCTTCATGACGGGCATCGCCATCGTGCTCTACCTCAACCAGACACCCGGACAGCCGCGTGAGCGCGACTACGCCTTCGCGGGCTCCTTCTACGCCTACGCCATCTGGATAGGCATGGGTGTGGCCGGCCTCTGGCGCTGCCTGCTCTGGATACTCGACCCGGAGCGCAAGAACCGCAAGCGCTCCACGGAGGCCGACGAACAGGTGGCCCTCGTGGTCGACGAGCCGGCGCGGCTCTCGCGAGCCAGCCGCTACGCAGCCGTAGCCGCATGCATCATCGGCATCGCCGTGCCCCTGCAGATGGTGAGCCAGACATGGGACGACCACGACCGCTCCGGCCGGTTCGCCGCCCGCGACTTCGCCATCAACTATCTCGAGAGCCTCGAGCCCAACGCCATCGTCTTCTGCAACGGCGACAACGACACCTTCCCGCTCTGGTATGTGCAGGAGGTGGAGGGCGTGCGCCCCGACGTGCGCATCATCAACCTCAGCTACCTCAACTCCGACTGGTATGCCAACCAGCTGCGCCAGCAGGCCTACGACTCCGCGCCGGTGGCCATGACGGCCACTCCCGCCGACTATGCCTACGGGCGCTCCGACGTGGCCCTGCTCGGCAACGAGACGGCGCCGGCCGACCTCCTCTCCAGCCTCAGGATCTTCTATGAGGCGCCGCGCACTCCCAACAGCTACCCGCAGTTCCCCTCCGCCGTCATCTCCGTGCCGGTCGACAGGCAGAAGGTGATCGAGCGCGGCCTCGTGCCCGCCGGCGACGAAGACAACATCGCCGACCGCATCGTGGTAAACCTCCGCGACACCAAATCGTTCCAGAGCAAGGGATACCTCAGCCTCGGAGAGATCCTCATGCTCGACATCATCGCCACCAACGCCGCCAACGGCTGGCCGAGACCCATCTACTGGGTGACCACCGTAGGCCCTGAATACCACCTCGGATTCACTCCCTACCTGCGCTCGACCGGCATGGCCCACCAGCTCACCCCCACCGTCAACGACGGCGTGCCCTCACGCACCGACCGCGCATTCGACGTGGTGACGAAGAAATACCGCTGGGGAGGCGCCGACACCCGGGGCCGCGCCCCATACTACGACGAGACCGCCCGCCGCATGCTCCTGACCACCCGCTCCTCGATGCTCGACGTGGTGAGCGAATGCATCTACGAGGGCGACAGGGCCCTGACGCAGGGCGACTCCGTGAAAGGCAAGGCCGACTACGGCAAGGCCCTCCAGGTGCTCTCCCTCATCGAGAAGCACCTCGGCGAGAAGACGGCTCCCTACGGCCTCAACATAGCCTCCACTATGGCCGAGGCCTACTGCGAGCTCGGAGACCCGCGCCGCCTCAACGACAGCAGGATAAAGGCAAAGGGCGTGAATATGTTCTACTCGCTCATCGAGCGCTACGCCCCCTACCTCCCATACAGCCGCGAGCTCGCCATGACATTCGGCAACCCCGCGCTCCTGCTCGAGACCCGCTACGTGCCCTACCAGATGCACCGCATGATCGAGGTCTACACCCAGAACGGTGGCGACGTCAGGAAGGTCGACGCCCTGCTGAAGCGCTACGGCTCCTCCTCCGCCGAGCTCAAGAGCAACTACAACAAGGCCTACAGCTCCAACGCCTACGGCGACTACGTCGACTCGGGAGTGGGAGCCGGCCAGGCCGACCAGGCGACCCTCGCCAGCTATGTGGCCGAGATAGAGCACTACGCCGAGATCGTCAACGAGCTCGCCGGGCTCTCACCCGAGCAGTATGCGGCCCGCTCCGACCAGGAGCGCCTCATCGACTCAATGTTCATGAGCGCCGTAGACTTCTACATCGAGGCCGGCGGCAAGGAGGAAGACCTCAGGTCGAAGCCCAACTTCTCGAAGGTCGACATGCAGCGCAGCCGCCGGCTCGCCGATGAGTTCACCGCCTCCCATCCGGAGCTCACCCAGCAGTAACCCCCAGCGCCACGACATGCTGATAGAGCGACCGCCACGCATCTTCCGCGCCCTCTTCCCCGGCGCCCTCTTCCGCATCCCGCGGAAGGGGCGGCGCCCGAAGACGGTGTATCTCACTTTCGACGACGGCCCGATACCGGAAGCCACCCCCTTCGTGCTCGACACGCTGAGGGAATACGGCATCCACGCCACTTTCTTCATGGTAGGGCAGAACGTGGAGCGCCATCCGGAGCTCATGGAGCGCGTTCGCGCCGAGGGGCACACGCTCGGCTGCCACACGATGCACCATCTCCAGGGCTCCCACGTCACCACAATGCGCTATATGCTCGACGTGGCGCGAAGCGCCCAGCTCATCGGCACCACCCTCTTCCGGCCCCCCCACGGATGGCTCCGACCCCAGCAGGCCTGGCGACTCGCCAGGGAATACACGCTGGTGATGTACGACCTGGTGACACGCGACTACAGCTGGCGCATAGATGCCGACAGGGTGGTGGAGAACGTGCGACGATACGCGCGCCCGGGCTCCATCATCGTATTCCACGACTCGCTGAAAAGCATCGACAAACTACGCACCGCCCTCCCCGAGGCCATCGACTGGCTCCTCGGCGAAGGCTATGATTTCGACACCCTTGAGCGCTTCGCCCACTCCGGAAGCGCCCGCAACAACATAAAGGAATGAACGACATCTCCTCCCCCCGCCCCCGCAGGGTGCTCATAGTGGGCGCCGGCGGCTTTGCCGGAGGCTTCATCGCCGCCGAGAGCCTCCGACGCGGCTACGACACCACGGCGGCCGTCAGGGCATCCACCTCGCGCCGATGGCTCTCCGACCCCGCGCTCCGCTTCCTCGAGCTCGACTTCGAGAAGCCCGAGACCCTCGCGCAGGCACTCCGCGCCGAGGCCGACGCCAACGGCCTCTGGGACTACGTGGTCTACAACCTCGGAGCCACGAAGGCGCTCACCTTCGGTGACTTCTCGAAAATCAACTACGACTATCTCCGCTATTTCCTCGACGCACTGAAAGCGGCTGAACTCGTGCCGCAGAAGCTCCTCTACATCAGCAGCCTCTCGGCTGTGGGGCCCAAGGACGAGAAGACCTACACCCCCATCAGCGAGCAGAGCGTGCCCCAGCCCAACACCCGCTACGGCGCCTCCAAGCTCAAGGCGGAGATGCTCCTGGCCATGAGCGGAACGCCATATGTCGTGGTGCGCGCCACCGGCCTCTACGGCCCCCGCGACAAAGACTATTTCCTTGAGTTCGAGGCCATAGCCAAGGGAGTCGACTTCTCCGTAGGCTACCGCCGCCAGATGCTCACCTTCCTCTATGTGGAAGACCTGGCACGCGCCGTCTTCGACGCCCTCGAGAAGGCGCCTGCCGGACAGACCTACAACCTGGCCCATCCCCATGCATACCCGCAGAAGGAATTCCGCCGCATTGCGGCCAAGGCCGTGGGGCGACGTCACATGCTCTCTGTGGCCCTCCCGCTCTGGGCCGTGAAGGCCGTCTCCGCCGTGGCCGAGAAATGGGGTGTGATGAGGGGGAAGCCTTCCACCCTCAACCGCGACAAATACAACATACTCAAGCAGCGCAACTGGACCGTCGACATATCGAAGGCGCGGCATGACTTCGGCTTCGAGCCGCATGTCGACCTCGAGGAGGGTGTGGAAAAGGCCGTGGCATGGTACAGGAAGGAGGGATGGCTATGAACCTGCGTCCCGACTCCACCGCCCTTGCCGTGCCAGTGGCCGTCAATCCCGTCGATGTGGCCGGCCCGCTGCCCGCGCGCACAGAGCCTGCTGTGGCGGAAACGGAGGTCCAGACCCCGGCGCAGACCGCCCCGCGCCAGACGCAGGCCACCTGGCAGAGACAGGCTCCCGCGCTGCCGCGAATCCCGGCCGGCCCCGCCAACATCGTGCCCCCCTACCGCCACGACGCCACTTTCATGTATCCCATAGCGGGAAAGACAGGCGCACCGCAGGCCGACACCGCCGACACGCGTCAGACACTCCACGCCGACTCCATCTCCATGGGCGCCGACTCCACGGCGCAGGAAGAGAAGGCGCCCCCGGCCATAGTGCTCACCCCGCCGCGCGGCAGACAGCTTCCCGAGATCAGCATGCCCGACTCCACTTCGTGGATCACCGGGCTGCTCCTGCTGCTCTTCTGCCTCGTATGCTTCCGCTTCCGCAACAACAAGAAATACGTCAGCGGGCTTCTGCGCGACCTTTTCGAGGTGCGCGAGCGCCACAACGTCTTCGACGACACGGTGCGCGAGACCTCCTTCCTGGTGCTTCTCAACATCCTCTGGAGCGTGAGCGCCGGGGTGCTGCTCTGGGGCGTCCTCATATGGGCGATGCCCTACGACGCCACCTTCAGCTTCACAATGCCCCCCTCTCCGGAGCGCGCCATCAAGATATGCATCGGGGTGACGCTCTGCTACACCATCCTCATGTCGGGGGCATACTATCTCGTGGGCAGTGTCTTCTCCGACCGGCGCCACGCCGCCATGTGGGTGAAGGGATACGCCGCCAGCCAGGCCCTCCTCTCCGTGCTCTTCTTCCCGCTCGCCCTGCTGTGCCTATACTACCCGCAATGGCGGGGAATCATCCTCGCAGTGGCCCTCGGAGGCTTCATCCTGGCCAAAATCATATTTATATGCAAAGGTTTCAGGATTTTTTTCGCCCAACTTTCGTCGTGGGTGCTATTTTTGTACTACCTTTGCAGTCTGGAACTGGTGCCTCTCGCACTCACCTTCTTTTCCGCATGCCAACTATGCGCCTATCTGCTGCACTGAACACCGCAGCCGTCATAACACTACAGTAATGAAGATAAAGAAAATCCTGGTGTCGCAGCCACGTCCTGCCAACGAAAAGTCGCCTTATTTCGACATCGCCACGCGCCATAATGTCGAAATCGTGTTTCGCCCCATGATCAAGGTCGAGGGCCTGACATCGAAAGAATTCCGACAGCTCAAAATCAACCTCGCCGACTTCACGGCCGTGATTTTCACGTCGAAGGCCGCCGTCGACCATTTCTTCCGCCTCTGCGAGGAGATGCGCGTCAACGTCCCCGACACGATGCGCTACTTCTGCACCACCGAGGCCATCGCCCTATATCTTCAGAAATATATCGTCTACCGGAAGAGGAAAATTTCTTTCGGCACCTCCGGAAAGCTCGACGACCCGCATCTGGTGCAGGCCATCGTGAAAAACCACAAGGAGAAGTTCCTCTTCCCGGTCTCCGACGTGCATAAGGACAGCCACGATATCCTCACCCAGAACAAGATCGACTTCACCGAGGCCGTGATGTACCGCACCGTGAGCAACGACTTCACTCCCGACGAGCCCTTCGACTACGACCTGCTCCTCTTCTTCAGCCCCCAGGGTATCGCCTCGCTGCAGAAGAATTTCCCCGACTTCGGCAAGGACGACCAGCAGATGTATATCGGCACTTTCGGCGCCGCCACCTCGCAGGCCGTGACCGACGCCGGCCTCCGGCTCGACTTCCAGGCTCCCACCCCCGAGAACCCCTCGATGACCGCCGCCCTCGACGCCTTCCTCACCGCCAACGAGGCCGATAACGCCGACTGACGTCATGAACACCGTCGACGACTCCCTCCTCTCGCGTCTATACCTCAAGGACACGGCCTTCCAGAACCTCATGCAGAAGCGCATCTTCAATGTGCTTCTCATAGCCACCCCCTACGACGCCTTCATCATGGAGGAAGACGGCCGGGTGGAGGAGCAGGTGTATTTCGAATACGTCTCGCTCAACCTCTCCTCGCCGCCGCGCTTCACCAAGGCCGCCAACTACGCCGAGGCCTACGAGCTGCTCGGCAGCCGCGAGTTCGACCTCGTCATAGCCATGCCCGGCGTCGATGTGGGAGAGACCTTCAAGGAGGCCCGCAACATCAAGGAGCGCTGGCCCGGCATCCCCTTCGTGGTGCTCACCCCCTTCTCCAAGGAGGTGAGGCGCCGCATCGCCAACGAGGACACCTCGGCGGTCGACTATGTCTTCTCCTGGCTCGGCAACGTCGACCTCATCCTGGCCATCATCAAGCTGATCGAAGACCGCATGAACGCCGACAACGACATCCTCCACGTCGGCGTGCAGACCATCATCGTGGTGGAAGATTCCATCCGCTTCATATCCTCGCTCCTCCCCGACCTTTTCCGCTACCTGCTCCGCCAGTCGATGACCTTCTCCACGGAGGCCCTCAACGAGCATGAGCAGATGCTACGCATGAGGGGACGCCCGAAGGTGCTCTTCGCACGCGACTACACGGAGGCCACGGCGCTTGTCGACCGCTACGGCTCCCACGTGCTCGGCGTGATCTCCGACGTGCGCTTTCCCGTCGACGGCGTCAAGAATCCCGACGCCGGATTCTTGCTCGCCGACTACGTGCGCCGCTCCCAGCCTTTCGTGCCCGTCATCATGCAGAGCCAGGAGAGCGACAACCGCCTCCGCGCCGAGATGCGCGGCTTCGCTTTCCTCGACAAGAACTCCAAGACTCTCCCGCAGGAGCTCCGCGACCAGCTCGCATTCCTCTTCGGCTTCGGCGACTTCATAGTGAAGGACCCCGCCACCGGCAAGGAGATAATGCGCATCCACGACCTCAAGGGGCTCCAGAAGAATATCTTCAACATCCCCTCCGACGCCCTCTTCTACCACTGCGCCACCAACGACATCTCGCGCTGGCTCTACTCACGCGCCCTCTTCCCCATCGCCGAGGCCGTGAAGAGCTTCCGCTTCACGGAGATAGGGCAGGCACCCGCCGTCAGGAAGCTCGTCTTCGAGTGTATCGTGAAATACCGCCGCATGAAAAACCGCGGCGTGGTGGCCGTATTCCGCAAGGACCGCTTCGACCGATACAGCAATTTCGCGCGCATCGGCCAGGGCTCGCTCGGAGGCAAGGGTCGCGGCCTCGCATTCATCGACCAGATCATCAAGCGCCATCCGCAGTGCGACAGTTTCAAGGGTGTGGAGATCTCCATCCCCCGCACCGTAGTGCTCTGCACCGACATCTTCGATGAGTTCATGGACCTCAACCGCCTCTATCCGGTGGCGCTCTCCGACGCTCCCGACTCCGAGATCCTCGCCCGTTTCCTCGAGGCCCGGCTCCCCGAGAGCCTGCTCGAGGACTTCCTCGCCCTCTTCGATGTGGTCGACCGCCCGCTGGCCGTGCGAAGCTCCTCGCTGCTCGAGGACTCCCACTACCAGCCTTTCGCCGGCATCTACGCCACTTACATGATACCGCATCTCGACGACACCCGCAAGATGCTCGAGCTCCTCTCCAACGCCGTGAAGAGTGTCTACGCCTCCGTCTTCTTCCGCGACTCAAAGGCCTACATGAACGCCACCAGCAATGTCATCGACCAGGAGAAGATGGCGGTGATCCTCCAGGAGGTGGTGGGCGAATACCACGACGGCTACTACTATCCGTCGTTCTCCGGCGTGGGGCGCTCCATCAACTACTACCCCGTGGGCGACGAGGTGGCCGAGGAGGGCGTGGCGGAAGTCGCCGCCGGTCTCGGCAAGTATATCGTCGACGGCGGCATGGCGCTCCGCTTCTCGCCGGCCCATCCGGGAAAGGTGCTCCAGACCTCCACTCTCCAGCTCGCCCTGCGCGACACGCAGACCACGCTCTACGCGCTCCCCTCGAGCGCCGAGGCTTCCGAGCGCTTCACCACCGACGACGGCTTCAACATAGTGCGCCTCAGTGTGGCCGACGCCTTCCGCTCCGGCTCGCTCAAGTATCTGGTGTCGACCTACGACGCCGACGACCACATGCTCCGCGACACGGGCTTCGGCCCCGGCCGCAAGGTGGTGACCTTCGCCAATGTGCTCCGTCAGAACGTCTTCCCGCTCGCCGACATCGTGGCCTTCATGCTCTCCACCGGGCAGTATGAGCTCGGGCGGCCGGTAGAGATAGAGTTTGCCGGCAATATCAACCCCGACGCCATGTCGTCGGAGCATAAGGGAAAGCTCTACTGGCTCCAGATGCGCCCGATCGTCGACCGCAAGGAGATGCTCGACGACTCGATAATGAAGGTCGACGACAGCACGCTGCTGCTCCGCAGCGACACGGCCCTTGGCCACGGCATCATGGACAATGTGCGCCACGTGGTGTATGTGCGTCCACAGAGCTTCGACCGCATGCGCAATCCGGAGCTCGCCCTCGAGGTGGCGCGTCTCAACGACATGCTGCTCGAGCGCAACGAGCCCTACATCCTAATCGGTCCGGGGCGCTGGGGCTCGTCCGACCCCTCGCTCGGCATCCCCGTGAAGTGGAGCCAGATCGCCGGCGCGCGACTCATCGTGGAGTCGGCCCTCCCGGGCTACAGCATAGAGCCCTCGCAGGGCACCCACTTCTTCCAGAACCTCACTTCGTTTGGCGTGGGATATTTCACCGTCGACCCCTCGCGGGGCAACGGTTTCTTCGACTCCGAATGGCTCGACGCGCAGCCGGCCGTCTACGAGAGCGACACGCTCCGCATGGTGGAGTTTCCCTCTCCGCTTCCCATCGCCATCAACGGCATGAAGCGCCGCGGCATCGTGGCGAAGCCCGTATGAGCGGCTCCCGGTCAGGCTTCGTCTCTCCGTTGGGCGCGTGGCTCCACCCTTCGCGCACGGCCCGCGAGCTCGCCGAGGCCCAGGCCTCGCTGCGCGACAATGCGGAACGCCTCTCGGCGCTCGGCTCGTCGCTCGAGGCGCTCCGCCGCGACATGGCCACCCGCGACGCGGAGGTGACGTCGCTCGCGCTGCGCCTCACCAATTCGCAGACGCGTATCGTCTGCCTTCAGGAAGACCTCCGGCAGGCCTATATCAAGATGGAGGACAATGAGGAGGTGACGCGCCGCATGGACGAGCTCGACCGCCGTCTCGCCGGCTTCGAGAAGGTGAAGCGTGAGTATGAGAAGACGATCGCGGAGCTGCGGAGCCGCCTCGCCGACGCACGCTCCACGATCCGCACGCTCACCGGCGAGGACATCGACAACGAGCTCACCGACATCGACATGCTACCTCTCCCGCCCCGCCGGAGCCACAGCCCCCTCCGCCGCGACCAATCATTCGACTTTCCCAAATCCGATCAGCACCCCGACTGGCTCATCCCCCTCCCCGACTCCCTGTAGCCGACGACAAAGCGGGCCCGCACCGGATGGATGCGGGCCCGCTTTTATGAGTGTCTGGCCGAAGGTCAGGCGTCGTATCTGGCGAAGTCGGTCTGGCTCATGTCGCCTGTCTCCATGAAGGTCTCGTGGAGAGCGAAAGCGGCCTTGAGGTTGTGGGGAAGATGTCCGCCACCCTTCTGGGCGAGCTTCAGGTAATCCCACATCAGCTCCTTGTACATGGGATGCACGCAGTTCTCGATGATGCACTCCGCCCTCTGGATCGGGTCCTTGCCGCGAAGGTCGGCGACACCCTGCTCCGTAGCGATCACCTTCACCGAGTGCTCGCTGTGGTCGACGTGCGACACCATCGGCACGATGGCCGAGATCTTGCCGCCCTTCTGGATCGACGGGCAGGAGAAGATCGAGAGGTAGGCGTTGCGCGAGAAGTCGGCCGAGCCGCCGATGCCGTTCATCATCTTCGTGCCGAGCACGTGGGTCGAGTTGACATTACCGTAGATGTCGGCCTCGAGGGCGGTGTTCATGGCGATGAGGCCAAGACGGCGCACCACCTCCGGGTGGTTGCTGATCTCGCCCGGACGCATCAGGATCTTGTCGCGGAAGAAGTCGATGTTGTCCATGAAGTGGAGCATGGCCTCGTCGCTGAAGGTGAGCGCGCAGGTGGAGGCGAACTTACAGTGTCCCTCCTCCATGAGGTGCATCACGGCGTCCTGGATCACCTCCGTGTACATCTCGAACTGCGGGATCTCGGGATTCTCGCCGAGACCGTAGAGCACGGCGTTGGCCACATTGCCCACACCCGACTGGATGGGGAGGAACTCCTTCGGCATCTTGCCCGTACGGAGCTGCTCGCCGAGGAAGTGGCTGATGTTGTCGCCGATGCGCTGCGAGATCTCATCTGGAGCCGTGAAGGGCTTGATGCTCTCGGAAGCGTTGGAGGGAACGACGCCGATGATCTTTGCCGGGTCGATCTTCAGCACTGTCGAGCCGATGCGGTCGGAGGGCTTGTAGATGGGGATCTCGCGGCGGTGAGGGGGATCGAGGGGCACGTAGTTGTCGTGGAAGCCACGGAACGACGTGTGGTAGTAGGAGGAATACTCGATGATCACTTTCTTTGCGATCTGTGCGAGTGTCGGGGCCATGCCGAGGCCGGCGCCGAGGATGACCTCGCCTGAGGGGCTCATCTCCGTGGCCTCGATCACGGCGACGTCGATGTCGCCGTAGAAGCCGTAGCGGAGGTCCTGGCTCACGTGGCTGAGATGGGTATCGAAATAATGCATGCCTCCCTTGTTGGAGAGCTTCCTCGAGTCGGGGTGGCTCTGATAGGGGGTACGGATGCCGATTGCGTCTGCACGTGCGAGCTCGCCGTCGACATGGTCGTTGGTCGATGCGCCCGTGAACAGGTTGATCTTAAACGGCTCGCCTTTTTCATGGAGCTCCTTGGCACGCTTGGCCAGAGCTACAGTTACAACTTTAGGTGTTCCGGAGGCTGTGAACCCCGAGAATCCCACATTGTCTCCATTTTTGATATAACTTGCAGCTTCTTCGGCTGTAATAAAAGGGATACTCATTTGTAACGTTTAGATTTTAATGGTAATTTTGCACAAAATTAATCATATTATCCGACATACTTAGCAAATGAGGCCATTTTTTTTGCCGAAAAACGATAAAAATTGCACTGAATTAAAAAAAGTGCGCATTGAGACCTATGGTTGCCAGATGAATGTGGCCGATTCGGAGGTGGTCGCCTCCATTCTCGGCATGGCCGGCTACGAGCCTGCCGACTCCGACACCGAGGCCGCGGCTGTAGTGATCAACACCTGCTCCATACGCGACAACGCCGAGCAGAAGATCATCTCGCGCCTCGCCTACTGGAACGCCCTGCGCCGGCGTCTCGCCCGGGGCATCATCATCGCCGTGATCGGATGCATGGCCGAGCGCCTCAGGGAGGAGCTCATCGAGCGCCGCGGCGTCGACATCGTGGCCGGGCCCGACGCCTACCTCGACCTCCCCTCCCTCTTCGCCAGCGCCGAGGCCGGGCAGAAGGCCATCAATGTGGAGCTCTCCACCACCGAGACCTACCGCGACATCACTCCCCGCCGCCTCGCCAAGGGCGCCGTGGGAGGCTTCATATCCATAATGCGCGGATGCAACAATTTCTGCTCATACTGCATAGTGCCCTACACACGCGGCCGCGAGCGAAGCCGCGAGCCGCAGAGCATCCTGCGCGAGCTCGCCGACCTGCGCGAGCGCGGATTCAGGGAGGTGACACTCCTCGGGCAGAACGTAAACTCCTACCGCCACACGGCCGCCGACGGCACCGTCACCGACTTCCCCTCGCTGCTCGCCCTCGTGGCCGAGGCCGCTCCCGACATGCGCGTGAGATACACCACATCCCACCCCAAGGACCTCGGCGATGACACTCTCGCCGTGATGGCTTCCCATCCCAACATCGCGCGCCACGTGCATCTCCCCGTGCAGAGCGGCAGCAACAGCGTGCTGAAGGCCATGAACCGCAAATACACCCGCGAGTGGTATCTCGACCGCATCGCAGCCATACGCCGCTTCATGCCCGACGCCGGCGTCTCAACCGACCTCTTCACCGGTTTCCACGACGAGAGCGAGGAGGATTTCCAGCTCACCCTCTCGCTGATGGAGGAGGCTGCCTTCGACTCCGCGTTCATGTTCAAGTATTCCGAGCGCCCCGGCACCTTCGCCGCCACCCACCTCCCCGACAACATCCCGGAGGAGGTGAAGATCGAACGTCTCAACCGCATGATAGCCCTGCAGAACGACCTCTCGCTGCGCAGCAACCGCCGCGACATCGGCAAGACGTTCGAGGTGCTCGTGGAGGGGCCGTCGAAACGCAATCCGGAGGAGCTCTGCGGACGCACGTCGCAAAACAAGTTCGTGGTGTTTCCGCGTGGCGGGGCCCGTCGCGGCGAGCTGGTGAAGGTGAGAATCACCGACGCGAGCAGCGCCACTCTCCACGGAGAGCTGGCGTGAAACGGATACGGACATGGTCGATGGGGCGACATGCCGGAGGCATGTCCCTACATCTGTCT
>CECF01039128.1_pt1 | contig 13363 bp, 11 predicted proteins | sample 554751 | NCBI WGS metagenome assembly CECF01 (sample SAMEA3182099, study PRJEB8094) | gut metagenome | biome: human; feature: gut; material: Stool; isolation source: human stools | place: Canada | collected 2012-06-12 | reverse complement strand
GATATACTCAGCGCGGACATCGAGGTTGCCACGGATGTGTGCGAGGACTGCAAGACGGGCATTGACATAGGCGTTGTCGTTCACTCCAGAAATCAGTCATGCACATTTGTGTGATATTTTCACAAACCGCAGAGAGACTTCATTCTGATGCTCCTTCAAAAATCTAATTGTCTTACCAGACATATCTTAGATGTAAACCTCAGTTGACTGTTATTATTGGCTGTCCGAAGAAAGATGAGAGCATCGCGAGAGTGGAAAGGGTGAAATTATGCTGTCCACTCAGCCACTTGGTGATTTCACACGGACGCTTCCCGATCAATCGGGCAAATTCAGCCTTTGACAAACCCTTTTGAGTCATAAGGTCATAAATTCGATTGGACACAGCCATCTCCATGTCCACCTCTTTGTGGATATTATCCGGTATAGAAGCCACTATTCGATTGTATTCATAAAAGGCTGTTTTCATATATCAAATGTTTTGTCGGTTTCGATTTCATTTTCGGTAATGGTAATGGTGCCATCCTTCACTCCTTCTTTGATAAGCTTGTCAAAGTTTTGAAGGGTGACTACAAATCCGCGCAACTCATCATCTTCATCATAGGTGCGCGTCTTCTTGACTCCTCCATTGCCGAGAATAAGGATGCTGTCTGAAAGTCGTAGACAATACAGGCGCAATTTTGATTTCACAACCGGGAGCGCGCAGACTCGGTCACTCATCTTTCCTTCCGGTCGGAAGAAACGCTCCAGAGCGCCAAGGTCAGTGATACTTTCTACAAACTTGGCAATACGTGCCAAATCTTCATTATAGGTCGCATCGTCCTTGAAGCGGTTATAAAAACGAAGATATTCGCCCCGATCCTCAGTGATGAACTGAATAGTGTATAGGGTGCAGTTATGGTCTTTGTTTAGCTGGATAAGCTCTGCCTCGCTCATAGCTGTATTGTCTATTTGGCTTAATAACCGCAAAGTTACGAAATTTGTTTTACTTTTAAGTAAATATTGTTTGTTTAATATCTGTCATTTATAATTATTTTTGTTTCGATGGAATAGAGCTGGAATAGAAGACCGGCTTATTCACTTGTTTTTTGTAACTTTGTAATTTGAACAGACGCTATAACGATCTGACATTTAATATGGTGACACTAAAACTATTATACCGATGCCCGTTGCTGACGGTATTTATCGCGTTTATCGTGGCGAGTAGCGGCGTATCGTGTTCTCATTCACGGCATAAGGTACGGATTCTCTCAGATGCAGAAATACTTGCGTCCACGCATCCCGACAGCGCATTGGCTATCCTGGAGGCGATTGACCCCTCCGACCTCAAAGCTGACTCCTTAAAAGCAAAATTATATTACCTCAAGGCTTACGGTCACATGAAGCGCAACCGCTCCATGATCAGCGATTCCTTGATTTCTTTTGCCCACGATTTCTATCGTGGAAAAGAGATTGTGAGAGACATCCGCAGCGGCGCTGCACTCGCCTGGTACAAGTTTTGGGTGGGTGACACTCCCGGGTCCATTGCCATGTTGGATTCTCTCGCGTCGTTACCCGACGTGCCCGATTCATTGATGACTCAGGTATTACGTATTCGCGTCTTGCTCGGTGCATCTGAGTATCAAGGCAGCCGAATTATACCATTGGCAAAAAGGCTTTATCAGCTGGAGACAGATAGCCTCAGACAAGTAGAAGCGAAGTATTTGCTTATGGGAGGCTATTTTTATGCCGGCGAGGTAGACTCGGCTCTATATATCGAGTCGGAACTTAGTGAGTATGCCCGCCGCCACAACTGGGGCGACAAACAGTTTCAGTTTACAGCCGAGCGTGCTCAGCTTCTTACCGAAGCGGGGCGCGAGCATGAAAGCGACAGTCTTATTGACGAGATATTCCGTAAGGCAGGGCCGGATAACGGCGCCGCCGATCTGCTCCATTTCCAATACGCTTTGAATGCCTTGAACCGTGGAGATGTAAGCCGTGCGGCACGCCATATTGCAATCGCCGACAGTCTTGCCTACAAAATGAGAGGCGATGACGATCCCTACTTCCGCAGCTACAGCAATATGCTTCATGCAATGGTTGACTTAAAGCGGACCGGTCGCGTAAAGCTGATGCAGATTACAGGACTCAACAACCGACAGAACGAGCGTTTCAACCGCATGAAGGCATCACAATGGGAGTCAGAACGAGGCGCACTGCATCAGCAGAATCGTGCATTAGAGCTGAAAGCTGAAAGCCGCCAAAAGACGGTGATTATCCTCATTGTAAGCCTCGCGGCAATTCTGGTACTTGGCGGAAGCGCATGGATAATAAGAACTCGCCGTCAGCGCGAGCGCGACAACGAGGAGCGCATAGAGGCATTGCAGAAAATGGTTGACGAATACAAATCAGCCCCTGCACAAAATGTAGAAACGCCCAATCCATCCACACTCCGCAGCATAATGCTCAAGCAGCTCGGCATAATCAAGATGGTCGCCGAAACCCCGACCGAGCAAAACCGCGAAATGCTGCGTAAAATCTCATCAATCGACGGCGAGACCAACGGTGAGCTCGTGGACTGGGAAAAGGTGTTCGAGATGATTGATAGCCTCTATTCCGGATTTTACAGTAAGTTCCACCGACAATATGGGGAACTACTCACTCCGAGAGAGGAGCAGATTATCGTTCTTATGATAGCCGGATTCTCAACGAAAGAGATAAGCGTGATAACGGGTCAGACTACCTCCACTGTCTATGTACGTAAATCATCGATAAGAAAGAAACTCGGAGTGCCCGAAAAGGAAGATATTGTCGTATTCCTTAAAAACAGCGACAAGGATTAAGATCCCGTTAAGACCGACCCACTCCCTATTAAGACTTTTAAAAGATACAGCCTCTGATTTTCAACAGGTTGCATCTTGTGTATTAAGACTTTTATATTTGGAGTTAAAATCCCTTTGGACATAATTTTGCATCAAAACAAATCTAAAAACTGATGCAAAAATGAAAACGAAAAACTACATTCTCTCAATCCTCTTTCTGATGGTGTCAATCGCCATCACCTCCTGTTCTCCGGGCAAAGGATATCTGCGTGACAGGAATCTTGAACAGGCGACTCTTGCCCGTCTTGACTCCGTTCCAGGCATCCAGTACGTAGGCAAGTCATATGTACGTGAACTTGATGGTGAGAAATTCCAGACAGTGATTATATGCTATGTCACTGATTCTGCCGGCAACCGCACTGAATATAATGCGCGTGTCACTACCAATGATGACTGCTCAGAGATTTATTCCTGGGAGGAAATGGACACACACATCCTTGGTGATATCAAACAAAAGGGGAGCGACAAGATGGAAGAAAAAGGCATCGACATGGACGGCAGCCTAATAGATGCTCTTATTGAATTTAGAAAAAAATAAATACAGACGCTATATGAAAAAGATTCTTACTCTCATAATGGTATTCATGGCTGTGGCAACGGTCTATGGACGTGAGATTACCGGTAAAGTGGCTGGGGAAAACGATGCTCCCCTCGACTATGTCAATGTAGTGTTGTACCGTGACTCAACCTATATAACTGGTACTGTCACCGACAACGCCGGTATGTTCTCTATCACTACCGATGTCGCCGGAAGTCTCACCGCAAAATGTTCTTTTGTCGGATATGAAACCGCCGTAGTCCCGGTCCCTGCTTCGGGCTATTTGGGGACAATCAAACTTACGCCTTCTACTGTGGAACTTGGAGAAGTAGTAGTCCGCGCCATACGACCCTCAACGACGATGAAAGGAAATGCACTCGTCACCAATGTCGAGGGAAGCTCGCTCGCCATCGCAGGTACAGCCAATGATGTGTTGACACGTGTGCCGATGGTGGTGGAGAATGACGGAAAACTGGAAGTATTCGGCAAAGGAGCACCTGCAATCTACATCAACGGTCGCAAGGTCAACGACGTTCAGGAACTCTCACAACTCAATTCCAACGACATAAAGAATGTCTCTGTCATTACCAATCCGGGAGCCGCCTATGCGGCTAATGTGAAATCAGTAATCATTATCCGCACGAAACCGCCGAAAGGCGACGGATTCAGCGGCACTCTCCGTACCGACAACGGCTTTCAACACTATTTCCGGACCGGAAACTCAATCGACCTGAAATACCGTATCCGCGGACTCGAAGTGTTCGCAAACTACGGCTGGTGGTACGGTGATAACCGCAACGACCGTCTTAACGACATGACGACCACAACACAGGCAGGAAGATATAACCAGTCGATCCGCACAATATGGCGAGAGAATTACAACGATATGACTGGAAAAGTCGGCTTTTCCTTCATGTTCAATGACAAGCACAGCATCGGTGCTTATTATCAGAACAGTTGGAACCGTCACCACACAACCGGAACAATACCAAGTGAAGTCTGGCAGAACGGAGCGTTACTTGACCGCTATAATTCTGACGTAAACAATAGATCAACGGCACTCCCGCGCCATAATGTCAACCTATACTATAACAGCGTTGTCGGCAAATTCACTTTCGACTTTAATGCGGATTTTCTTTGGTATAAAAACCGTGAGCTTTCATTGAGTGATGAACTCAGCGAAACAAGGGATAACCGCAATGTAAGTACTGAATCGACCAACCGCAACCGAATGTTTGCCGAGAAATTAGTCGTCAGTCATCCTCTTTGGCAGGGACAGATTAGGTTTGGCGAGGAATACACTAACACGCGCACTACAAATCTTTTTACTGCAAACATCTCGGAAGTTTCGGATGCCGACAACCGTGTGGATGAAAGCAATATCGCCACATTTTTGGAGTTCGGGCGGCAGTTCGGGCGCTTCAATGTCGGCGTCGGACTCCGCTATGAGCATGTGAAGTTCGATTACTACGAGATGGGGCAGCATCGTGACGGTCAAAGCAAGACCTATAACAATCTGTTTCCCTCGCTGAATGTCTCCACTCAGATAGGTAATGTCCGTATGGGACTGAACTACTCAGGCAAAACCGTCCGGCCCGGCTACGGTCAGCTCGACGGAGCAGTCAGCTATATCAACCGCCTCACTTATGAGACCGGCAACCCGTATCTTAAACCCACAGAAATTCAGACTGTGGAATATATGGCACAGTGGCGTCAGTTCTTCGCTCAGTTGTCTTATATATACTTCAAGGACGGTGTATATCACATCACAGAGCCTTACGGAGTTGATGGGGAGGCAACCATCATTCGCACGGCAAATCTTGACCACCGCCATTATCTTCAGGCATTTGTCGGTGGTCAGCTCAAAGTCGGAGTATGGTCGCCTCGCGTGAATGTAGGCATGATGAAGCAATGGCTCATTCTGCCGGTCGACGGTAAGCCGATGAAAATGAATACTCCGGGCTTTTTTTCCCAATGGCAGAACGCAATTCATCTCCCTTTCGATATCTGGCTCAACGTAGACGCTCAACTGATGACACATACGTGGGATAATAATATGAAAGTCTCGAACACTCCATGGTATGTCAATGCCAAGATTTACAAGGGATTCTCCAACAATGCCTTCAGCATAACCCTTGAGGCAAAAGACTTGTTCAACACATCCGGCAACAATGCCATGATGTACAACGATGCCGTGAAGCTTGTCCAGAATAATTTCACGCCCGGACGATCCGTAATGCTTACTCTCCAGTACCGATTCAACGCTACCCGTGACCGCTACCGTGGCACCGGTGCGGGCAACAACGAGAAATCACGGTTTTAAAACTCCTGCTATGAAACATCTTATATTCATAACTCTTGTTTTGCTGTTCTGTGTGACAGCGTATGCAAAGCCTCATTGCCAGGGATTCAACAACTACGATGACAGGGTGACGAAAGGCGCAGAACACCCGGCAACTTCGATCAAGACTACGGTAGAGGAAGGGTGGTACCCTTTTCAATTGCTATCCGGGTCCCTTTTCAAATGTTAAATGCACGTGAGATCGCTGAATGTGGTGGTGCGCTTCATTGCATCACCTGGAACATAAAGCAATAGGTGGCACACATTGTGGCAGTATTGATGTCATGAATTTTTGAAGACACGACGATTGTAGTAATGGTTGATGTATTGGTGGAAACCTTCAGGAGTCTGTGGACAGAGACATTTTTCGAAATTCCTTATATGGATGATATAGTTTTTATTGATCATGCGGCTTGGAATGACATAAAACTGTTCAGGTGCCGATGGAGTGCCTCCTATACCGACAGCTATAAACAGTTCAACACGTTTTTCAGCAGAAGCCATTCGTCTATAGCGTCCTAATTGCGAGGTGAGGTCGAGAATGCCGTCAGGAAGGGAAGTGCGATATTTGCATTCCACATAATAATCCACCATACAGCTGTCTAATTGATGACGGAGCAGTAGATCGGGCATAAGAGTGTCAAGAGAATAAACTCCATCGACATATTTATCGCTCGACCAGTTAAGATGGGTGTAACGAGATTTATCGGCTGTCAATTTGACTACAAATTCCTCGAATTTGCGGCCTTTCATAACAGACTGATTAATAAATACCACCTCCGGAATTTCAATCTTGTTGGCAATTGCGTATGCCATACGGTAGAGTGATTTGATATCTAAGCCATAGGTAGTGGCAAAGCGACGTATAAGAAGTAGTTCTGAAGGAGTGAGCACCCCATCCGTGGCGGCCATCGATGTTAGCCAAAGTGCAGCTTCCTGAATTGATATGGTTTTGTTATGTGAGTTGATGCCATAGTCGTTTCCGCGAACATGATTATCGGTTAAGCTTTTTTCATTGGTGCAGGCATCTCCCTTATCAGGATAAAACTCCATGATTATAGGTACGCTCTGTGCTGTGCCGAAATGTGAGAGGATACTCGAGATGACGACAGTATGGGATAATGGCCTGCTGATGAGAAAATAGTCTATACGATTACCTGTAATTGAATCCTTATCAGTACTTCGTCTGTTAGTGTAATAAGATGGGATGTTGTCGGAGGAATGCATGACTCTGAAAGTATCCACAAGATCTGCGTTTGAAAGTAGGGCCTCAAAGTTTTTCCGTTCCCAATCACGGAATCCAGGACGGTCTTGCTCGAGATAAGATTCGCTGGTGTCCTTAGAGGTACGCACTACATTCATGTTTCCGCATATCACTACAGAGGCTTTATGTGAAAGTCCTTCCACAAACCGTCTCAAATTGATATCCCATAGCTTGCGATAATCCATTGCTCCCGGTATTTTATCGGTAGCATAAGGTGCATATGCATTGATAAGAATAAAGCCATTGCAGTTAAAGGCCTGTAGATGTCCGTGTTTGCTAAGTTCGGGAGTATGGAGTCGTTCCGATATCAGTTGTCGGTTGGGTTCTTCCTGAGTCTTAACATAAGTCATGACACCGCTCCAATTTCCAGTGTCAATCGAAGAAAACAATGATTGATAGCCTTCTATCTTAAACTGGTCTCTATCAGTGTTACTTCTCACCATTTGCAGGCATACAAAGTCTGGATGATATGTATTGATGAGTTCTCTTACCTCATCAAATCGTCCTTTTAAACCATTGATATTCCAGCTTATAATTATCATACACAGAGAATATTATCTTGATGGTTCATTCCTTCCAGATTATATTGACTGCGAAATAGGCAGCGTAGAGGGCGAGGAAGCCGGCGAGGAGACTTCCAGCGGCATATATGAGGGTGATGACCGGTCGGGGACTTTGAAACAGGAGATAGTTCTCGTGGATGAATGTGGAGAACGTGGTGAAGCCGCCGCAGAGTCCGACCGTGAGGAAGAGCTTGATTTCAGAGGGTAGGGTATAGCCCTTGTCGAGCAGGGCATATATCAGACCGATGAGAAGGCATCCGGCCACGTTCACGAAGAATGTACCCCAGGGAAATACACTCTGGTGAAGTGATTGGATCCAGCGGCCGACGATGTATCTGAGAGCACCGCCGAGTCCGCTTCCAAGGAATATGAAAAGAATGTTCTTGAGCATGACATTGCCGATTCTTAAACAAAACAAAGTCTCGTTATCTTCAAGATTGTTGGTAGTGGAGCTGCCCCGATACGGGCCTCGGGCAATAGATTGTGTTCCTGGATATACATGGCAACATCATGCATCTTCCTCATTGATATGGTCTTGCAGATAATCAAGATGGTGGCAGTCGTAGAACGGTAGGGGATAGCCGTATCGCTCTTTGCACACGCGCCGCATGGCGCTGAATATCTTGGTGCCGCTGACATTATCCTCAAGATATGCCGCCATGACGCGTCCGAGCTCGCGGGCGAATTCATCAGAGGCGGGAATTGAGACTTTGTATGAGGATACTATGTCGGCAAGATCATTGGCCATGTCTGCATAATACGAGTCTGATGCGCATACGAGATTGGCCGGGTGAGTCTCGCTCCATTCCTTTGTAGTGACAGGCTCCAGATCATAGAAGTCCTCGTCGTCCTCGATATCATCCAGGCTTTCATCCTGGAGATCTTCATAGTCCATCTTGTCGATGGTTTTTCGTAGGAGCTTATTGAAATTCTCTTTGCCGAGAATTTTCTCCATTTCCCGCATCTCCTGTATGATATCCTCAACGGATTCATTGCCAACGTTTTCTGGATTTGATTTTCCAACAAACGGATTAATCCTTTTTTTAGCCATGATGTGGTATGAAGTGTTATGATATTTTAGAAGTGTGTATTATGATAGTCTGAGTTGCCTCATACTACAAAGGTAATCTAAAAACTTGGAAAAAGCATTGGGGGAGTCAGAAAATGGCGAAATAAGGCTATCTATTTAACATAATATGGATTATAGGGATTTTTGCGGATTTCCGGCATTATCCCGCAATTTTGCTCCTTTTCAGCTTCTTTACATCAGATTCTCTTGCTTTTCCATCAAAAATCAAACGGACACCCGCTTGGATGTCCGTTTGATGGCTTCAGTATTTTTATAGCTATTGTGACTTTTGCTGCCAATGTGTTTGTAGCAGCTTGAATGACCACTGATCGCGATTTCTATTTCAACTCAAGCTTCAGGAAGCCCGCGGTATGCGTGCCGCTCTCGGCCACTTCTTCCGGCGTACCCTCGGCAATGATGCGGCCACCTTCCCGCCCGCCTTCCGGACCCATGTCGATCACATAGTCGGCACACTTGATGATGTCAAGGTTATGCTCGATGATTATGATGGTATTGCCCTTGTCGGCGAGCTTGTTGATGGTCTGGAGCAATACGCGGATATCCTCGAAATGAAGCCCGGTGGTGGGCTCGTCGAGTATAAAAAGAGTCTTGCCGGTGTCTTTCTTAGCCAGCTCAGTAGCCAGCTTAACGCGCTGGTTCTCACCGCCGCTAAGGGTGCTTGACGGTTGCCCGAGCTTGATGTATCCTAAGCCGATATCCTTGAGCACTTTGATTTTCTTTAGGATGGTTGGCACGTTCTCAAAGAACTCAACAGCTTGGTTTACTGTCATCTCCAGGACATCTGATATAGATTTGCCTTTATATCTCACCTCCAGGGTCTCGCGGTTGTAGCGCTTGCCGTGACATTCCTCGCATGGCACGAGCACGTCCGGCAGGAAGTTCATCTCTATGGTACGGTAGCCGTTGCCTTTGCATGTCTCGCAGCGGCCTCCCGAGACATTGAAGGAAAAACGTCCCGGTTTATATCCGCGAATCTTAGACTCCGGTAGCTCTACGAAGAGCTTTCGGATGTCGGCGAAGACGCCTGTGTAGGTTGCAGGATTGGAGCGTGGCGTGCGTCCGAGGGGCGACTGGTCAACGGTTATTACCTTGTCGATGTTTTCTATTCCCTCGATGGAGGCGTATGGCAGTGGCTCCCTCAGCGAGCGATAGAACTTTTTGCTGAGGATGGGATGGAGTGTGCCGTTGATGAGCGATGACTTACCGCTGCCGCTGACGCCGGTGACGGCAATGAATCGTCCCAGCGGAATACGTAAATCTACCTTCTTGAGGTTGTGGCCGGTGGCTCCTTTCACTGTGAGCCATTTGCCGTTGCCCTCGCGTCTTGTCTCAGGCACCTTTATCATCCTGTCGCCGGAGAGGTATGACGATGTCAGCGTATGCGATTTCAGCATGTCGGCAGGCTTCCCCTGAAACACCACTTCCCCACCGTGAACGCCAGCTCCAGGGCCTATGTCCACTATATAGTCGGCACTGGTCATGATGTCTTTGTCATGCTCCACCACGATTACGGAATTACCGGCGTCGCGCAGCTGCTTGAGGGAATTGATCAGCCGCATGTTGTCGCGTTGGTGTAGCCCGATGCTGGGCTCGTCGAGGATATAGAGCACGTTGACGAGCTGCGACCCGATCTGCGTGGCGAGCCTTATGCGCTGGCTTTCGCCTCCGCTCAGGGTGGCGCTGCCACGATTGAGCGACAGATAGTCGAGTCCTACGTCGAGCAGGAACTTGAGACGGCTTCTGATCTCCTTGAGAATCTCTACCGCTACCAGACGCCGAGAGGGATCGAGACGGTCTTCGAGTCCTATGGTCCATTCATAGAGTTCGGCAATGTCCATTCTTGAGACATCGGCTATGTTTTTGCCGTCGATGAAATAATGGAGGGCTATGGTGTTGAGTCGGTCGCCGTGGCATTGCGGGCATTCGGCCAGGGAATAGAACTGATCGCTCCATTTGTTGGCTTCTGAGCCTGCATCCTCGTTCTGTTCGGCCTCTATATACTTTACAATGCCGTCGTAGGAGAGGTTGTAACGTGAGGTGGAGAGTGTGTCGTTGCTGAGCTCCAGATGGCGGTCGGTGCCGTGTAGAATCTCTTTCAACGCGTCGGCCGGGAGGTCTTTCACAGGAGTCTTGAGAGTCGCGCCATGATATTTACAGATGGCCTCGATCTGCCAGAAGACGAGCGAATTCTTAAACTTACCAAGCGGAGCGATGGCTCCCTCGGCTATCGATTTCCCGCGGTCTGGAAAGATCTTGGACTCGTCGATGATATTTACGTAGCCCAGACCACGGCATTCCGGGCAGGATCCCTGTGGAGAGTTGAACGAGAAGTTGTGAGGAGCCGGTTCGGGATAGGAAATGCCGCTGGCAGGATCCATGAGCAGCTGGCTGTAATGGCGTATCTCATGGGTGTCGTATTCCATCACCATCATCTGTTTCCCTCCCTGGCGTAGTGTCTCTTCCACACCGCTGCGCAGGCGTTGGAGATCGTTTGAATTGGCTTTGATGCGGTCTACTACAAGCTCCACGCTGTGGTTGCGATATCGGTCGAGCTTCATGCCGTAGGCGAGCTCGCGCAACTCTCCGTCGACACGCACATTGAGATATCCTTTCTTGCGGAGGTTTTCAAAGAGCTCTTTATAATGGCCTTTTCTGTTCTTCACCAGAGGGGCGAGAAGATAGACCTTACGGCCGTTGTATCGCTCCACTATAAGGTCTACGATCTGGTCTTTGGTGTATTTCACCATCTTCTCGCCGCTGACATAGCTGCGGGCCTCACCCATGCGGGCGAAGAGAAGACGGAAGAAATCGTAGATCTCGGTGGTGGTGCCTATGGTGCTTCGGGGGTTCTTGTTGACGGTCTTCTGCTCGATGCTGATCACCGGGCTTAGGCCCTCTATATGGTCTACGTCAGGGCGCTCGAGCGAGCCCAGCATATTGCGGGCGTAGGCGGAAAACGTCTCTATGTAGCGGCGCTGCCCCTCGGCGAAGATTGTGTCGAAGGCCAACGACGACTTACCGCTGCCGCTGAGACCGGTGACCACACACAGCTGATTGTGCGGTATGGACACGTCGATATTCTTAAGGTTGTGGACACGGGCGCCGTAGACTTCTACGGCGTCGGTGGCATATTGCTTTTCACTCATCTGTCTTGTAAAGTCTGAATCGGTAAGCTGGCAGGAATCAATCCTGCGTCACATTATTGTTTACGTTTTTATGGCGTAGAATGTTGATGTCGCCGCCCTTTTTATATTTCCTTCCGTCTGCGCCCACGGCCTGGATCACGTAGTAATAGACGCCTGATTCCACATATTTGCCGTCACGTTTGCCGTCCCAGCCGCCGGAGGGATTGTCGAAATGATATATCTCATGGCCGTAGCGGTCGAAAATCCAGCATTTGAATTCGGTGAGCGAGCGGTATCCTACGCGCCACACGTCGTTGACGCCGTCGCCATCGGGAGAGAAGGCGTTGGGAATCCGGAGCTCGGATGCGCCGATGTTGATGGTATAGGTGTCGCCGTATGCCTCACATGATCCGTCGGCGTTGCTGCCTATGAAGCGGACATAGACGGTGCCCTCTTCTGTGAAGGTGTAGGTGAGGTCTTGCTCAGTGATGCGGTGGGTGAGATATTCAAATTCCGGATCGTCGGCAAACTGCCATTCGTAATGGATCACGGCATCCGTGACAAACGAACGGAACTCGATCTCTGCCGGAGCGGAGCCGCCGAGAGCATCGAGATTGCCTGTGGAGATCTGGTTGCTGCCCAGCTCGTCGTCGGGAGCCATCGTCTGTGTCGCGGTAGTGTGGCAGTCGACAGCCGTGGGTGTGAAAGGCGTGCTTTCCACTTCCTTGGCGCGGCCCCATGCCTTTAGGTATCTGTCGCCGGATACTGTAAAGGATGTGGAGCACGTCACCGGAGGAATTATCACATACTGGCTTGACAGGCCGTCTTCGCTTTTCACCACCAGCTGCTGGATATACTGGTTGGCATCGAAGTCCCATTCCAGATTATAATATGATACTTCGATGTCGCGTGGCAAAGTAAGCTGACGGCCGTTTATCGAGTAGTAATGTATGGGCTCTGCCGAAGCTTCAATATCAAGTGTCGTTTCGTTGCAATCCTGCGTCGCTGATGGAGTCACAGAACTGATGTCGAAAACGTGTTTGGAATAATCCACGAGCCAGAAGCAGAACCGGGCATCGCCATACTCTATTATATAGCCCATGTCCCCCTCGATATTCGTTAACGTGGAAGTGCCGTTTTCGTTTATCGTTCCTGTGATTTCCTCTGCATATCCACCGCCGAGATTACTGTAGCGATACCACCTTGCAGAAGTTGCATTCGCATCGGAGAGAACAGCTGATAATCCATCGGTGGAAAAAGCTACATAAATACGGTCGAGCCCCGTAGATTTCTCAGGCTCGATAGTTACAATTTCTTCCTTGTTTCCCGTGAATGAAATATCGGCTCCGGATGCCGAAAATACAGTGAAAGGGAATATAGAGAAAACTATGATATTTCTGATGTTGGAAATCATTATCTTGATATTGGGATATGATGAATCGCGACATGACGGATGCCGCTATTAATATTAAACGTATTTATTGGTAGGGATATTGTGAGGCTGTGAAGGTGCTACGTGGTTTAGGGAAGCACCGTTGCCGACAGTCAAGAGGGCAATGGAAAGGTCGGATGTGAGGCTGTCTC
>CECF01068970.1_pt1 | contig 13372 bp, 13 predicted proteins | sample 554751 | NCBI WGS metagenome assembly CECF01 (sample SAMEA3182099, study PRJEB8094) | gut metagenome | biome: human; feature: gut; material: Stool; isolation source: human stools | place: Canada | collected 2012-06-12 | reverse complement strand
GCCCTACAACAGTTTCGGCAACGGCTCGGCGATGAGGGTCAGCGCGTGTGGCGCACTGGCCAATTCGGAGGAGAGCGTCATGACCCTGGCGAAGGAATCGGCGGAGGTCACCCACAACCATCCCGAAGGGATAAAGGGCGCGCAGGCCACGGCGCTCGCGATATGGCTGGCGCTGCAGGTCGACGGACAGGGAGAAAGGGTATATATTAAGGAACAGATAAAGAAGGAGATCAGCGGGCGCTTCGGCTACAACCTCGACCGACGGTATGTCGACATCCAGCCGGGCTACACCTTCGACGTCACATGTCAGGGATCGGTGCCTGAGGCGATGATCGCCTTTCTGGAGAGCGACGACTATGAGTCGACGATCCGCAACGCCGTGGCGCTCGGTGGCGATGCCGACACGCAGGCAGCCATAGCCGGTGGAATCGCCGCCGCCTATTACGGCGAGATCCCGGAGCATATACTGCGCGAAGTGAAGGGCCGCCTTCCCGACGACATGCTCCGCGTCCTCCGGACCTACCGCCACGCCGCCGAGACCCTTTGAGGCATTCCGTCTGTCAGACAGCGTCAGGCATTCAACATACTTAAAACTTAAGGCTGCGCCGTTCAACTAAGGAATTACGGCACAGCCTCTTTGCATTTTCCGGTCGGAGGAGACATGTCAGGGGATGAACCTGACATCCAGGAAGCAGCAGCGTCCATACTCCACCCGGGCACTCATGATGGAGTGACCGAAGAGCATGCCGCGCTTCCGCATCTGGCCGCACATGACCACAGGATTGCCTCCATATATGGCCACGGATCCCAGACGTGTCGGGTAGTATGTGCTGGGATAAAACACATAGCGTTCCACCAGAACGTCCTTCTCCTCCGGCTCGCCGTCTGCATTCTGCCTGATGACCCGGCGCTTGACGGCGATCGCTCCCTTGCGAGACATGCCCTTCTTGGCGTCCTCGCGCTCCACCAGCATGTTCTCACCGGCATAGAGGGTGAGAAACTGGAAGATGTTGGAGATTTCCTGCTCGATGGTGAGGTTGCTTGTCATACTTTTCATCAGTTTAGAGGTTTTAGGGTATAAAAAATTTCAATCTTCTTGCCTGACACGCGCTTGCCGTAACGACACAGCAATGGCTGTCAGTTAAAAGAAAATTGAAAATCTGGTTGGCTGCAACGATGGCAGCGACTCTAAACTTAGTATGACGGGGTCGGTTGTTGCGGACCCACGATGCAAAATTAATACAAATCCCGTTCCCATCCAAATAAAACCGGCAAGAAACCATCAGGCGATTCTGCCGGCATGTAGGGAGATTCCGGGGAAAAATGTTAATTTTGCAGTCGATATGCAGGATATTATGAATAGCGACAACGGATCGCAGAGCCAACAGGCTCACGGACGCGCGGCCGCGCTCATCGATATGGACGGCGTGCTCTACGACTCGATGAAATACCACACCGTGGCGTGGCACCGCATGATGCTCGAATACGGCCTCGACATCCCTCGCGACGAGTTCTACCTCTACGAAGGGATGACGGGTGCAGCCACCATCGAGCTGCTGTGGCAACGCGCCTTCCACACCACGCCCTCGGCCGAACAGGTCAAGGAGATGTATGCCCGCAAGACGGTGCTCTTCAACGAGCTGGGACGCAAGGAGCCGATGCCCGGCGCCGACCGCATGCTGGGCGCCTTCCGCGACGCGGGTTGGAAGAGGGTGCTCGTCACCGGCTCCTCACAGCGTAGCCTCATCGATATGATAGTCAGCGACTATCCGGGCATCTTCGCCCCCGACAGAATGGTGACGGCCCGCGACGTGAAGCACGGCAAGCCTTCTCCGGAACCCTACCTCAAGGGCGCGGAGCTCGTCGGCGTGGCGCCGGAGCGCTGTGTGGTGGTGGAGAACGCTCCGCTCGGGGTGCGCGCCGGAAAAGCGGCAGGCTGCCTCACTGTGGCCGTGACCACCGGACCCATACCGCGCAGCGAGTTCGAGCGCGAGAAGGCCGACCTCATCTTTCCGTCGATGCCGGAATTCGCCGACGCACTCCCCTCTCTGATTGAGGAATGGAGCCGATAGCGATTCAACCTTCGGCCTCCGCGCTTGTCTAAAAGATGAACACTTATAACAACAAGATATGAAACATATTCTCGCCCTCGCCATCATACTGATGGCGTCTATTCCGGCACTCGCCGCCACCAAAGCCACCTATCCCGGCGGCGACAAGGCGATGCAGGCCTACATCACCACCAGTCTCGTGTATCCGGCAGCCGCCAAGGCCAACGGCGTGGAGGGAGTGGTGACTGTATCGGCACAGATCAATGCAGACGGCACGCTCGGCACGCTGAAGATCGTCAGGATGGTAGATCCCGACCTCGAGCAGGAGGCCATAAGGCTGGTGAAGAAAATGCCGAAATGGACTCCGGCCACCGATGACGCCGGCAATCCCGTGGTGTCGCAGGTGGAGATACCGGTGACCTTCGTGCTCGCCGACTGAAAGACGGCGCATCGACGGCAACCTACGGCTAACGGCGGTCGAGGGCGTAGGCCCTCTGCCTGATTTCGGCTGCGAGCTCCTGCGGCGCTGGATGGCGCTCCCGCAGCTCCGCGGCCGATAGCGGTGTGCCGAACACTATGCGGAAACGCTTCCCTTTCGAGCGGAAGATCTCGGCGGGCAGCAAAGCCTGCTCGAGATTTATTTTCAGGCCCGACTTCTTGCGAAGCCGGGCTGTCTTGTAGAACCGGCCGCTGTTGAGCCCCTCGAAATAGACCGGCACGATGTCGAGGCCGTATTCCAACGCCTTGGCCGCAAAGGTCTTCTTCCACTCAAGGTCAGATATGGAGCCGTCGTCGTGGAGACGCGACACGAGGCCGGCGGGAAACTGGAAGATGTGGCGGCCGGAGGCATAGGCGTCGTTGATGGCCTTAGTGGCGGCACGGGCCTGCGAGCCGTATTTATTGACCGGCAGAAACACCTTCTGAAGGGGCTCCACATTCATCAGCATGTCGTTGACGAGAAAACGGATATTGTCGTCGCCATATCTCTCGCCGAGCACCGCTATCAACGCTATGCCGTCGAGGCCTCCCAGCGGATGGTTGGAGGCGAAGGCGAAGCGGCGTCCCTCGGGAAGACGGTCGAGCCCCTCGGTCTCCACCGTAATGCCGAGGCTGTGGAGTATCGAGCGGGCGAACTCCGAGCCCTCCGCCGGCCACGCCTCGCGCAGCAGCCGGTTGAGGCCGTCCTGATGCACGAGCCTCTCGAGAGCCGTGATGAGGAATCCCGGGATAAGCTTACCCTTCCAGCCGCCGATGCGGCGGCGGAGTATGTCGTGCAGGTCAATGACCTGGAGAGTGCGTTCAGATGCCATGGTAGTCGCAGAGGTGAGTGTCAGTCGGGATTCACGCTCGACTCCTCTTCCCAGTATTCGTCGTTCCAGTCCTCGTCGCTCATGTCTTCGTCTTCGTCGCCAGGCTCCTGCTCGAAGATGAAATTGTCTTCCTCCTGCACACGGTGGCGCACGTCGAGATCGCGGTGGGTGATGGAGGCGGCCGCGGCGCGGTTCTCCTCCGAATTGATCTCGCGCCAGAGGAGGTCCTTGAGCTCGGTGAGTCCCTGGCCGGTCACGGCCGATATGAACACGCAGGGGAGGTCGTCGGGAAGCTCTGCGGCAATGGCCTCGCGGAGCTCATCGTCGAGCATGTCGCTCTTGCTGACGGCGAGCACCCGGCATTTGTCGGCCAGGTCGGGATTGAATTCCTTCACCTCGTGGAGCAGCGTCTCGTAGTCCTTGCGGATGTCGGCGGAGTCGGCGGGCACCATGAAGAGGAGCACGGCGTTGCGCTCGATGTGGCGGAGGAATCGGAGTCCGAGACCCTTCCCCTCGCTTGCGCCCTCGATGATGCCCGGGATGTCGGCCATCACGAAGGAGCGGTCGCCGCGGTAGCTCACGATGCCGAGCGATGGCTCCATGGTGGTGAAGGGATAGTCGGCGATCTTAGGCTTGGCGGCGCTCACGGCCGAGAGCAGCGTCGACTTGCCGGCATTGGGAAATCCCACGAGACCCACGTCGCCGAGGAGCTTGAGCTCAAGCACCACGGCCTTCTCGATGCCTGGCTGGCCCGGCTGGGCATAGCGCGGAGCGCGGTTGGTGGCGGTGGCGAAATGCCAGTTGCCGAGTCCCCCCTTTCCGCCGCGCAGCAGGTTGATCTCCTGACCGTCTTCGGTGATCTCGCAGATGAAGGCGCCGGAGTCGGCGTCGAAGACGGCGGTGCCCACCGGCACCTCGATCACGCGGTCCTCGCCGTCGCGTCCGAAGGAACGTCCGGCGCCGCCGCTCTGCCCGTTGGTGGCGAAGATGTGGCGCTGGTAGCGCAGCGGCAGCAGCGTCCACATATGGCCGTTGCCCCGCAGTATGATGTGGCCTCCGCGCCCGCCGTCGCCCCCGTCGGGCCCCCCCTTGGGCACGTATTTCGCACGGTGGAAGTGGCGGCTTCCCGCCCCTCCCTTGCCCGAGCGGCACAATATTTTCACGTAGTCGATGAAGTTGCTCTCTGCCATTGTCTTTTCTGTTTTTGGGCTATTATAGATTGAGGCGTCTACCGCCGGTGGCTCATGATCTCGTTGGCGTAACGGAAATCGTCGGGAGAGCCTATGTCGATCCAGCTCCCCTCCACCGGATGGCAGCAGACCTTACGCCCCTCGGCGATCATGCGCTCCATGAAGTCGGGGGCGTCGAGATAGGCGCCTCTCTCCATGGCGGCTATGAGGCTGCGCCGCAATATGTAAACGCCGGCGTTGGCCGAATAGTTGAAGGTCGGCTTCTCGGTGAGCCCCGTCACGCGGTGCCCCTCGAGGCGCATGATGGCGAAGGGCACCGACACCGTATATGGCACCGCCGCCACCGTCATGTCGGCCTCCTCGGCGATGTGGCGCAGGTACATGGCCTCGAAGTCGAGGGTTGTGAGCAGGTCGGAGTTCATCACGAGCACGTTGTCGTGGCGCAGCCCCTCCACGAGTGTGAGGCTGCCCATGGTGCCGAGGCGTCGCGGCTCCCTGACACAGGTGATGCGGCTCCGGCCTCCGCGCCGCTCGAAATGGCCGACCACCTGGTCGGCGAGATAGTTGACAGTCACGTAGATGTCGCCTACTCCGCATGCCTCCAGTTCATCGACGTTATAGTCGATGATAGGCTTGCCGCCCACCTCGAGGAGAGGCTTCGGGGTGTCGAGCGTGAGGGGACGCAGACGCTCTCCTCGTCCTCCGGCCATCAGCACGGCGTCGATCGGCAGCGACGTGCGTGTGTGTCGCAGGTCGATGATGTCGGCCACCTTTCCTTCCCTGATCACCGGAAGCAGCTTGATGTGGCGGCGTCGGGCCTCCGCTATCGTGGGATAGAGGTCGTCGCCCTCGCGGCTGAAGAGAAAATCGCGGTGGGCCACCTCCCCCACCCGGGTGTCGAGCCCGGCGCCGGCTATCAGCGCCCGGCGTATGTCGCCGTCGGTCACTGTACCTGTCATCGTGCCGTCGGGCTCAAGGGCGAAAAGGGTCATCTCGTCGCCGCTGAGACTGTTGAGGGCCTCCAGGGCTTCGCGGATGGTCTTTCCTGTGGCAATGGCGTGGCGCTCGAGGAGCTCCGCGCAGTCGCTTCGGGATATATGGTGTGGATATGGCATGTCGGTGTCGGTAAGTTTGCGCAAAGTTACATAAAAATCATGATTTCCGCGGCTGCCGCATGGGAAAAACCGCCGCGCTGCTATTTCGGGAACGTCTCGGCGTCGTCATTGCGGGTGCATGTGTAGCCGTAGAGTGCGAGGGTGTCGGTGAGCTGGGTGGTGACCATCGCCCTGAGCTCGGGAGGCGAGAGCACCTTCACGGCGTCGCCATAGCCCAGCAGCTCGTGCACGAGCTCATAGTTGAGCTTGAGCTGATAAGTGAAGATGGAGTAGTCGTCGTGTAGCTCCTCGCTCTGCGAGGGGTGGAGAGGGAGGGCCCGGAGGTATTTGGCCTGCGTGGTGGTGGCCATGATCCTTACGGTCCTGACAGGAGCTTTCGAGGAGGTGACGCCGATGATGTTGCCGAAGATGGCGTCGGACGAGAGGTCGGCCGGCATCTCGAAAGGCTCGCTGAGCAGCCGCAGCTCCCTGACGCGGTCGAGGGCGTAGGTGCGTATGTCGCCGCTCTTCTCGCGCAGCCCCACCATATACCATCGCTGCTTGTAGCGCTTCATGAAATATGGGTGGAACACGATTCCCTTCTCAGCCCGCGAGCGGTTGAAGCCGGCATAGGTGAAGACGAGCTTCTCGTTCTGCCTCAGGGCCTCGGCCACAGGAGCAAGGAACTCGCGCGCCGAAGGCACCTCCTCCACGTCGATCCTCTCCGAGGCCACCTGCCCCTCGCGCATGGTGTTGCCCACGGCCAGCGAGTCGAGCAGCATGTTGGTGAATGCCTTGGTGCTCCGCGAGCCGCCGTCGTCGATGTAGTATCGGCCGAGGCTGTCGCAGTTGATGTCGATGTTGAAATTCTCCTCTATGGCGCGCCGGTGGTGGAAGAACGTGCGTTCGGGCATAGGCTTGCCGTCGGAGAGGGCGGAGCGCATCCATAGGCGGTTGATGTCGGCGCGTGTGAGGTGGCCGTAACGGTTGAGGGTGTCTACAATCCAGATGTAGCGGGATATCAGGTCGCGGGCCATCGGGGTGTGAGTTTTATTGTGAAGCGTGTGAGTCGGTCGGTTTCGGAAGTATGCAGCCGGAAGGGAAATCCGTGGCCGTTGAGGATCTCGGCCACGGTCATCAGGCCGATGCCCTGACCGCCGTCCTTAGTGGTGAAGAACGGGGTGAAGAGCGAGGATGCGGCCTCCGGGGATATTCCGTGGCCGTTGTCGGTGATTGTGAGCGTGGCGGCCTGACGGTTGAGCGTCACGGCGACGGCACCGCCGTGGCCGATGCTTTCAACGCCGTTTTTCACTATGTTGACGATGGCCTGCTCCATGAGCACGGGGTCGAGCTCCATGGGCATCTCGCCATCTGCGCCCTCGAGCCTCACCACCACATCTCGGTTGCAGCCGAGGCTCTCGAGGAATGGATGGAGCGAGCGGAGCAGTCGGCAGAGGTCGCTCCTCACGGGATGCGGAGGGGGCAGCTTCACGACATCGGCATAGGCCGTGATGAAGCTGCCGAGGCTTTCCCAGCGCTCGCGGCAGCTCTGGAGAAGAGGCCGGAGCTCTGCCGACGGCGCCTCCATCTCCATGATGTCGAGCACGGGCGTCACCCCGGCCATGGTGTTGTTGACCTCATGGGCGATGGTGCGTATCACCTTTGCGTAGGCCTGTCGCTCTGCCTTCCTCACCTCCTCGGTGAGGCTCTCTATGAGCACGAAATATCGGCGGAAACCGCGGTCGAGGTATACGGGCGTGGAGCAGCGGTAGATATGCGTGTCGCCGAGACGGAATGTGGCGCTGGCGTCGGGCTGCATGGATCCGGCGGCCCTCGCCAGCTCGCTGTCGGCGTCAATGAGACGCTTTCCCTTGAGGTCTCGGCATCCGAGCAGGCGCAGCGCCGCCGGATTTGCATCGGCCACCCTGCCGTCGAAATCCATGATCACGACACCCATCGGCGAGGAGGCGATGATGAGGTCGAGGAGACGGTTCTGCTCCATGACCCTCAGGCGCTCCTCGCGCAGCAGGTCGATCATGCGGTTGAAGGTGGCGCCGATGTTGTCGGCGTCGGGCTGCCCCACGCGGGCGAGGCGGGAGCCGAAGTCCTGTGCCTGCAGCAGGTTGATGCCCGTGTTGAGGGCGCGGACCGGCGCAATCAAGCTGCGGTATAGCGACAGCATGGCGCAGAGAGCCAGAGCCAGCGGAATCTCGATGGCGGCGAGCGGCTTTCCGTCGAGAAAGACGGCTCCGGCCACGGCTCCGGCCACTATGGCGGCGATAGCCAGATAGAAGACGACGAGCTGTCTCATGGCGCTATGCCGTGTTTCTCCATTCGCCGGTAGAGCGACTGGCGTGTGATGCCGAGCTCGGCGGCCGCGCGGCTGAGGTTGCCGCCGTGCTTCCCGAGCGCGTCGGTGATGGCCTTTCGCTCCATCTCCTCGAGGGTGGACGTCGTTGCGGGAGCGTCGGTCGGCTCCCGGGAGGCGTCGCGGATATCAAGGTCGCCCTTCGTTATCTCATTGCTGCCGCTCACGAGGATGGCGCGGTCGATGATGTTTTTCAGCTGGCGGATGTTGCCCGGATAAGGAAGCCGGCATAGGGTCTCCATGGCGTCGCTGCTGATGGCCACGTGTCCGCGCTCCGGATGAAGGGAGGCGAAATGGCGCGCCAGCGCCGGGATGTCGTCGCGGCGCTCCCTCAGCGGCGGCAGATGGAGGGTGATGGTGTTGATGCGGTAGTAGAGGTCTTCGCGGAAGGTATGCTCCCGGAGCATTGCCGGAAGGTCGGCGTTGGTGGCGCACACCACGCGGATGTCGACCTTCACCGGGCGGGTGACGCCGAGGGGCTCGAACTGGTGCTGCTGGAGCACGCGGAGCATCTTCACCTGGCAAGTGAGGTCGAGGTCGCCGATCTCGTCGAGGAAGATGGTGCCTCCGTCGGCGGCCTGGAAACGTCCCTCGCGGTTGGCGACGGCGCCTGTGAAGGCGCCTTTGGCGTGGCCGAACATCTCGCTCTCGAAGAGGCTCTGCGAGACTCCGCCGAGGTTGACCATCACGAACGGACGGGAGCGGCGGGGGGAATTGTTGTGGATGGCCTGGGCTATGAGCTCCTTGCCGGTGCCGTTCTCGCCGGTGATGAGCACGGAGGCGTCGGTGGGGGCGATGCGCTCCACGGTGGCGAGCACGTCGAGCAGCGCGGGATTGCTCCCTACGATACCCCCACGGTCGAAAGCGCCGGACGCCGCTGACCCGGCAGCCCCACCCGAGAGCTGGAGCGCCGTGTTGATGCGCTGTATGAGCAGGCGGCTGTCGAACGGCTTTGTGAGGAAGTCGAAAGCCCCGAGGCGCATCCCTTCCACAGCGAGGGGAATGCTCCCCCAGGCGGTGATGAGGATCACGGGCGTGACGGGAGCGAGCACCTTCACCTTCTGCAGCAGCTCGAGGCCGTCGCGGCCGGTGGTGGAGCCCCAGTAGTTCATGTCCATGAGGATTGCCCCGGGTATGGAGCGCCGTATTATGTCGAGGGCCTCGCCGGGCGTGGCGGCCTGCAAGGCCTCGTGGCCCGCGTGGCGCAGCAGCATGGAGAGGGCGTCCCTTATGGTCTTGTCGTCGTCGATTATGAGTATCATGCCGCGTCAGTCTCTTCTCAGGATATGGAAAGTGCGGCTGTCGGGGTCGTAGGTGATGCCCGGGCGCTCGAAATAGCGTGCTATGGAGCCGTCGCGGGAGAGCTCTTCGGGAGAGCCGATGGCGAGGCCGAACTTTCTGTCGAGCATCCACACCCTGTCGGCGATCTGAAGGGCGATCTCGAGGTCGTGGGTGGAGAGGAAGATGGTCTTCCCTTCGTCGCGGGCGAGGGTGAGGAGCAGCCGCATGATCTCCACCTTGCTTGGATAGTCGAGGAAAGCCGTCGGCTCGTCAAGGAAAATGGCGGGCGTCTCCTGGGCGAGGGCCTTGGCGATCATCACCTTCTGGCGCTCTCCGTCGCTGAGGGTGCTGACCATCCGGTCGCTCAGGCTTTCGACACCTACAAGCGAGATGGCGTGGTCGACGACCTCACGGTCGGCGGATCCGAGGTTGCCCCAGAACCCGGTGTACGGGCTTCTTCCGAGCCCCACGAGCTCCCGGACTGTCATATTCTCGAGCTGAGGCTTCTCCGTGAGCACCACACCGAGCACCTTTGCAAGCTCCGTGTCGCGGTATTCGGAGAGGGGGCGCCCGGCGATCTCTATCTCTCCCTCCACCGGCGGGAGAAACCCGGAGAGGGTCTTCAGCAGTGTCGACTTTCCGGCTCCGTTGGGGCCGAGCAGACATGTGAACTCTCCGGAGTAGAGCTCCGAGTTGATGCCGGGGGTGATTATTATGCTGTCGCCTCCTTTTCCGCAGTAGCCTGTTGAGAGGTCGCGCATGCGGATAGTGACTTTCTTTTCCATATCATTGCGAATCATACCGCAAAGATAATAAATAAATTCCTATTATCTGTCAGACACGGAGAGGATATAGCCTTTCTTCTTGATGGAGGTGATGGAGAGGCGGGGGTCGGAGAGCAGGCGGCGGATGTAGGTGATCTGCACGTTGAGGGCAAGGGAGTTGGCATAGCTTGCGTCGCCCCACACCTGATTCAGTATGGTGTCGCGCTCCACGATGCGCCCGACGTTCTCCGCCAGCATCTGCAGGATCTCGGTCTGGCGCACGGAGAGGGCATGGGTCTCGCCATTGAATGTGAGCGACGAGAGGTTTGGACGGAAGAGGGTGTCGCCGAGCCGGTATTCCACATCCTGGGAGGCGGTCATGCTCTCGAACCGCTCGCTTATGCGTGCGATCAGCTCCTCGGGATAGAATGGCTTGGGGATGTAGTCGTTGCCCCTGAGGGAGAAGCCGTGCAGGCGGTCGGTCTTCTCCGTACGGTCGGTGAGGAAGAAGATTATCACACGTTTGTCGCGCTGGCGTATGATGCGCGCCATCTCGAATCCGTCGAGCTCCGGCATGTTGATGTCGAGCAGGATGAGGTCGGGATTGAAGGCCTCATACCTCTCGAGGCCGATGCGGCCGTTACCGGCGTATGCCGTCTCATATCCGGCCGCCTGGATGAAGCGCAGCAGAAGCATCGAGTTGCGGTAGTCGTCGTCGACGAGGAGTATCTTGATCGGTCTGTTCATTGCGGAAGCGTTATGGTAAAGCGGGAGCCCTCCCCTACCCGGCTCACGGCGGCTACGGAGCCGCCGTGGGCCTCCACGAGCAGCTTCACGTATGCGAGTCCGAGCCCCATGCCGGGCTGTGAGCCTGCAGAAGCCTTCCCTCGGTAGAAGCGATTGAAGATATGGCGGAGGTCGCCCGGAGGGATACCGTTGCCTGTGTCGCTGACGCTCAGGCTCACGGCTCCGTCGGCCACACGGGCCTCGGCGGTGATCCCGACGTGAGGGCCGGAATACTTCAGGGCATTCTCCACAAGGTTGAGAAGTATGTTGTGGAGGTGGGAGCGGTCGGCGGAGACCTCGAGCTCCGGATCGATGGCGTTGTCGACGGCAACGCTCTTTCCGGAGGGAACGGGCGCGGCAGCCGCCACGGTGTCGAATAGGGCGTGGAGGTTGACGTTCTGCAGATTGAGGGGAATCTGGTCTACCCTGTTGAAGGTTATGTCGCGGAGGCGAGAGAAATAGGCGGAAAGATTGTCGAGCGCCGACCTGGTGGCCGACAGTATCTCTTTCCTGGCCTCGCCGTCGGCCATCATGCCGTCGCTGCCGAGACCTGAGACACACATCTTCAGGGTAGAGACAGGACGTTTCAACTCATGGACCATGGTGGTGATGAAGCTGTTGCGCATCCTGTCGATGCGCGTGAGCCGCAGGATAGTGGCGACCTGAAGCACAAGGCAGACTATCAGCAGACACGACACCAGCAGCGTGATGACGAGTGTCAGCCACATTCCCGGGAGCACATCGAAAGGATTTATCGGGCAGACTATGCTCACTGTGCGCCCCTCCAGCTGCGAATAGGGTATGGTGAGGGTGATTTCAGGCCTGAAGGGAGATGAATGGTATGCAGTGCGGATTGCCCAGACAGCGCTGTCGGCCTGCGCCATGGAGATGTGCGCCTTGATTCCCTGTGCGTCCATCACTGAGTCGAGCCCCTCGGCGATGAAAGGGGACTGGCGTTGGGTCTGGACGTTTCTCGTGGCAGTCCAGGCTTCCGATTCATCCTTAGCTCCCGAAGCGTCGAAAACGGCGGAGTCGGCGGGCTCTGCTGTCTGGATCTGGGCAAGTGCGATTGCCTTTTTCTTCTGCTCCTCTGTCAAAGCGGCACCCTTCGGCAGACCTAAAAGCTCATGGGCGGAAAACAGATAGGTATATATTCTCGCTGTGCGCGTGATCCTGACGGAGTCGCCGTATTGCTGCTGGAGGGAGAAGGACGGAACGGAGAACGCGCTGTCGCTTCCTTTGTCGCGCACGGAGTCCGCTCTCGGGTCGGTATGTGTCTCCCGGAATATGTTATAGTCGTCGACACACTTCATGATCCGGTCTCCCAGAGAGCGCTCATAATCGCTGAGAGCGAACTCATAACGGCCGTAAAGCCAGTAGGCCTGCATCCCGAGAAAGGAGATGATGGCGATGATCGTGATGATGTAAAGCGATTTGATACGTGTGGTCATGGCGCAAAGTTACATAAAAAAGCCGTGGCCTCCGCATTACGGGCCTCACAGACTTGCGGGCAGTAATAATTCAGTAACAATTCCATAATGTTTGAATAATGATTATTTTCGGCGCGAAGGGGAAGGCTGACGTAACTTTGCGGCATGAAACAAAACATCAAAACGCCAATCACAATGAAAAGAACCCTTTTGATAATCCTGACGGCCATCATGCTGGGCGGCGCCGCATCGGGAAAAGTGTTGCGCCGCCAGCTGAGCATACTGCCGAGTTACGTGCCGGAGAGCGAGACCCTCGCGACTGAAACGATGGAATTCGTCTACGACTACCGATGCTGTGTCGACACCACCGGCCGGCTCGAGGACAACATCTCGAGCGACAACATGCTGCTCCAGATCGGCCCCGGCGGAATGTCGAAGTTCTCCAGCTACCGCAACCTCACCGTCGACTCCATACTGATGCGCTCGAGCCGCGAGCAGATCGTGGACGCGGCGATCGAGGGGAAGCTCAGCACTGGCGAGTTCATGACCATCTACAAGAACCATCCCTCCGGACGCCTCATCCACACCGAGAAGATATGCGAGGACTGGTTTCGCTACGACGAGGAGATGCCGGCGCTCGACTGGGAGCTCACCGACTCCGTTACCACGGTGCTCGGCTACGAGTGCCGGAGCGCCGTCTGCTCGTTTCGCGGCCGCCGTTGGACTGTATTCTATGCCGAGGATATTCCCATCGCCGACGGTCCATGGAAGCTCCACGGCCTGCCGGGGCTGATCATGAAGGCCTCCGACGAGAAGGGGCATTACACTTTCGAGTGTATAGGGATAAAGTCGAAGGCCGACCGACCCATCACGATCTACAAGGTGCCCTTCAACGATGTGAGCCGCCGCGACTACTACGACACGCGCCACCGCTACGAAGTGAACCCATACGCCTATTTCGAGGCCACGACAGGAGGCTCGGTGACGGTGACCGACGAGAACGGAAATCCCACACCCGACGCCTACGATCCGATCGAGCTGCCGTTTGAATACCTTGAACTCGACTGGAAGAAATGAACAGACTTATCCATCTCATAC
>CECF01019711.1_pt1 | contig 13437 bp, 10 predicted proteins | sample 554751 | NCBI WGS metagenome assembly CECF01 (sample SAMEA3182099, study PRJEB8094) | gut metagenome | biome: human; feature: gut; material: Stool; isolation source: human stools | place: Canada | collected 2012-06-12 | reverse complement strand
GCCCCACCGGTCAAACAGGGGCGCCGGTCTATAATTTCTCAGCTGACCTCATCGGGCAATTTGGGGGTCTGCCTTAAGCGGGAACCTGCCTCCCACCGCACCTTGAAAATTGAATAAAAAACCTTTGCGCCTCTCCTTTTCCCCCGCAAAATGTGGTATACTGGGAATAGAGCCCCCTAGAGGGCGGGAAAGGAGAACCTCCCTTATGTCAACCGGTATCTTTGATATCATCGGCCCCAATATGATCGGGCCTTCCAGCTCCCACACGGCCGGGGCGCTGCGCATCGCTTATCTTGCGGGCCGGCTCATCCACGGGGGCGCCAAAAAGGTGGAATTTACGCTGTATGGTTCCTTTGCGCACACCTACCGCGGCCACGGCACCGACCGCGCTTTGCTGGCCGGTGTAATGGGCTTTGCGCCGGATGACCTGCGCATCCGGGATTCCTTCCAGATCGCGCGGGAACGGGGGCTGCAGTACAGCTTCCGCATCGATACCGCGACCGAAGTACCCCACCCCAATACCGTTGGTATTACCCTGGCGGGGGCGGATGGCCATTCCGTGCATGTTACCGGGGTTTCCATTGGGGGCGGCAGCGTGCGCCTGCGGGAGCTGGATGGGGTGGAGATCGACCTTTCCGGCGAGTACGATACCATCGTGGTGAAGCAGTACGATAAGCCCGGCGTAGTGGCCTTTATTACCAAGACGCTGAGTGAAAGCGGCGTGAATATCGCCTTTATGCGGCTGTACCGGGAAAACCGGGGAAAAATCGCCTATACCATCGTGGAGGCGGACCAGCCCATTCACCGGGAAACGGTGCGCACCATTTTTGAGCACCCGGATATTGTGGCGGCCCGGCGCATCACCCCAAGAGAGGAGGCCGACCGATGAAGACCAATACCACAACAGCGGCTAAACTGCTGGAGGTTTCCCGGCAGCTGGGGCTGAGCCTGCCCGAAGTGATGCTGCGGCGGGAACGGGAGCTGAACGAGACCCCACCGGAGGTGGTCTATGAAAAGCTGCGGGTGGCCTACGGCATCATGCGGCAGGCGGTGGAGGAAAGCCTGAGAGAGCCCCACAAAACAATGGGCGGGCTCATTGGCGGGGAGGCCAGGAAGCTGGCCGAATACCGGGCAGCGGGCAAAAATTTGTGCGGGGAGACCGTTTCCCGGGCCATCTGCTATGCCATGGGGGTGCTGGAGGTCAGCGCTTCGATGGGCCTTATTGTGGCGGCGCCGACGGCCGGGGCCTCTGGGGTTTTGCCGGGGGTGCTCATCGCCCTGCAGGAGCAGTACGGCCTGACTGAGCGGCAAATGCTGGACGCTTTACTGGTGGCTTCGGCCATCGGTGTGGTGGTGGCGGAAAATTCCGGCATCAGCGGGGCGGCGGGCGGCTGCCAGGCCGAGGTGGGAACCGCCAGCGCCATGGCTGCCGCTTCCTCCGTTTATCTGATGGGGGGCAGCCCGGAGCAGTGCTTCGCGGCGGCGGGGCTGGCCATCCAGAATATGTTGGGGCTGGTATGCGACCCCATTGCCGGGCTGGTGGAGGCCCCTTGCCAGGCCCGGAACGCGGCCGGGGCTTCCAATGCCTTGGTTTCCGCCGAGCTGGTGCTGGCCGGGGTGCCGGAGGTCATTCCCTTTGATGAGGTGGTGGAGGCGGCCCGTCAGGTGGGCCATGCCCTACCGGAAAGTCTGCGGGAGACGGCCCTGGGCGGCATTGCCGCCACCCCGACTGCCTGCCGGCTGGCGGAGCAGACCGGCTGCGGCAGCTGCCGTGGGTGCAGCTGAATATATCCCTTCGTTTAACAAGAGCGTACACGCTTTTCGACGGTGAAAAGTCCTTTGGAAGTTTTGCGTGGCAGAAATGTTGTCCGAGGAAGTGCGGTATTTATGCCCGCAAAAACCGCATATGCTCTTGTAGAGTGTTAGGTACCTTCGTTTAACAAGGACACACACGCTTTTCGGCAGCGAAAATCGGCGCTGACTGCGTCATCTCGTCGTCGCGGACTGCGCTTCATGTCGGGGCGCTATTCCTACGGAATAGGCACCCCTCCAACGCTTCGTCGCTCCGCCTCTCCCCACGAGGTCTTACGACCTTGCGGGGACCCCGCAGCAGCATACGCCAGTATGCCGGCGTCCTCTTCCTTGTCATCATCCGGTTTTCCCTCGCCGAAAAGTCCTGCGGAGTTTTTGCGCGGGAGAAATGGCGCCAGAGGAAGCGCGGAGCGGTAGGCAGGCTGGCGCCTGTCAACGCGACGCGCAATGTCGGGCGGTATTTATGCCCGCAAAAACCGTATGTGCTCTTGTTAAGCGAAGGTATTTTCACTTGATTAAAAAACAGCTCGCGGGAAGGTTTTGTGCCCTTTATGATGAGAGCAAAAGGAAGCCGGGCGCGCCCGCAGCGGGGAGGGCTGCCCGGCGCAAGGCGCAGGGTCAGCCCGACTGAAGCGGAGGGCGCGCCCGGCGTGGGAGCGCGGGCGGCTTTGCCGGCAGAGATCCTATGGACTCCCCCCATAGGAGAAGTCCGTGCTGATTTGCCCATGACCGGAAAACAATTCGTAAACGGTTTGTAAATTCTGCGCTGCTTTTCTTGCAGTTTTTCGGCCATTCCGTTATGATAGAGTACAGCGAAAAAAACACATGAGAAAGGAGAGCCGGGAGATATGCGGGATTGGTTTCGCCGTTTGATGATGGGACGATACGGGGTGGATCAGCTGACCTGGGTACTGCTGGCGCTCTCTTTGGTCATCTCGCTATGCGGCAGCATTTTTCAGATCAAGGGGCTCAGCATCCTGTGCTGGGCGGTGCTGGTGGTGTGCTATCTGCGCATCTTCTCCCGCAACATTTACGCCCGGCAGCAGGAGAACCAAAAGCTGCTGCAATTCTGGTGGAAGCTGAAGAACGGGCGCGCGAACCGGCCCAGCCGGGAGGAACGCAGAAAGTACAAGGTATTCATCTGCCCCACCTGCAAGCAGAAGCTGCGGGTGCCGCGCGGCAAGGGGAAGATCAGTATTTCCTGTCCCAAATGCGGGACGAGCTTTATCAAAAAGACATAACGAAAGGGCCTTCCGCGGAGGGCTCTTTTTTTGATGGGTGGGATGAAAAGACCCCCGGAGGGATCGGAGGGATCGGGCCGGGGGGCCTTATGTTACTGCATTATTTTACGCGTTGGGGTCAGTCCTCGTGCTTTTTGGTGAGCTTTTTAGCGCCGAGGCAGAGAGCGCCTACGGCAGCCAGGCCGATCGCGATGTAGCCGACGGGGCTGGAAACCGCGCCGGTGGAGGGGTTGCCCTCCGCGGGCTTGCTATCGCCCGGCTGGGTGGGGGTGATGATGGTGATGGTGGAGGATTTGGTGTAATCACAGCCGGTGCACTTGTCGGAATCGGGGAGGAACTCGTGGGCGGCTTCGTTCTGCTTGTTACCGCACTTTGTGCACTCTTCCCAGTGAGAGGTGGCATTGTACTTCAGGGGCTGGCCAAAGGTGCAGACCTCATGCGTCAACTCTCTTTCGCAGACAGTGCAGGTCTGGTGATGGTGGCCATCGCCGACATTTACCCAAGCGGAGGGGGTGTGGACAGCCTTATCCAGTTGCTCGTTGCAGCCTTCGCGGGCACACACTTTCCAGTGTTCATTCTCATCTGTGGTGACCCAAGGACCGTTATGATCGTGGCCGAGGGCGGACTTCGTAACCGCCGCAAGGGTGGTTTCGGTGGTGGCGGTGTCATCGGAGAACAGCTTATCACAGCTGCACTTCCAGTAGGCAGCATTGCCGGGTGCGGTGCAGGTGGGGGCCTTAGCCGCTACGGAAGTAAGATGACTGGTATGGACATGACCGAGGGCGGGGGTGAGGACTTTGCCGCATTTGGTGCACTTGACGGGGTCATTTTCGGTTGCAGCAGTACGGTCGGGGATATGGTTCGCCGCATCCTTTATTACGGTACAGCCAGTACGATTGCACTTGTACCAGTGCTGGTCATCACCGATCGTCCAGACAGTATCCCAATTGTGGCCAAGAGGGCTACCATCGGTGGCGGTGCAGCCGGTACGCTTGCAGGTCTTAGGAGCGGTACAGGTTGCATCAGCCCAATCATGGCCGAGGGCGCTGCCTTCTGTCTTACCGCAAATAGAACAGGTTTTGGCAGTGGTGCAGTTTGCGGCGGTCCAGTTGTGCTCTGCATAGCCACCTTTTTCGCTATTGGCAGTACCTGCTGTCAAGGTGCAGCCTTCGGCCGTACACTCATGCCAGTGGTGGGTACCATCGCTGGTCCACTCGGTAGCCCACTGGTGAACATGGGGGGTGGTGATGGTGAGGGTGCACGGATTTATAGTAAGATCTACAAGGCCATCATCAACATCAGTCACAGACAGGTCATCATCATTTTTGATTCCAACACTCACATCTCCCGCATCTGCGGCTTCCTTAACTTTATAAGTAATTGTTACAATCTCAAAATCTCCTGAAAGCTGTCCGTTATAACAGCCAAAGGTTCCTGTGCGGTTTGTATATACTGCATTTTCGGGAAGTCCAGATGCCAGCGTATGAGATACATATTCAAAACTATCCGGGACCTCCACATTAAATCCAATTGCCGCAATATTCTTTGTTGTATTGCTGGACATTGATATTTTAATTACGACATTTTCTCCTTGCTGTACGCTTGTAGTTGTTGTCTCTACCTTTAGTACAGCTGTTTCATTTGCAAAAGCAGTGCTTGCAATCATAAAACATATCAGTGCTATTGCAAGTGCTATAGAAACAATTTTCTTCATCTGTTCAATCCTCCAAAATTACAGAGTTGTTATTTGCTTAGTCGTGAACCTAAACAGGCGATTGACATCTGCTATATTTACTTTTTTATCAAGATTGACATCCGCGGCAAAATACTGTTCATCACTAAGCGTAATTTCCTTTTTTGATGTGTACCTGAATAAACGGTTGACATCTGCTATGTTGATTTTCCCATCCCCATTTACATTGCCTTTGACTACGAGGATGGCTTCGGTGATGCCATCGGGGAGAGTGAAGGCGTAGCCGCTGCCACTAGCAACCGCTGGAGCCGCCACATATTTGCCGCCGGAAAGGTAGCCGACCTTGCAGGGCTTATCGTAAGTCACTGTGACCACCTGCCCACTGACGGTATAGGTACCGGACAGTGCGCTGGAGCTGGGGGTAACGCTCAACGGGGGCTCCTCCTGGATGGTGACGGTGGCGGATGTGGCGATGAAGGGGACCTCCTGCAGGCTGGCGTTCATGATGTCCAAGCCCGTTATGCCAATTGTGGTGACGGTATCCATGGGGGCATTCTCCAGCACACGAAAGGTTAACCGGAGGATGCAGCAATCGGAGCCTGTCCAGTTCTCACCCTGAGCCCAAACTGCATTTTCACGATCTACTTTCTCCCCTGTTTCGTCCTGTTTTGCTTTGATGCCTACTTCCCAGTCTGTCAGTGATTGCCCATTCGCATCGGTAAGCTGTAGGAGTGTCTCATCATACTGGAAAGCGAACCTTATGCCGGCGATACCGGGGTTATTGTGGATCACCAGCTCTACGGTGAATTCCCCGCCCGGCTGGACGGACGATGCGGAGGGGCGCAGCTCCAAGGTGGGGGTGCCCTCCGCCAGGGAGGGGACACTCACGGCAAGGCACAGGATCATGGCCGCCATGAGGATGCTCCATATTTTTTTCATAGCCAATCTCCCTTCTGCCTTGCCGCGCTTTTACCGGGCTGTGTCATCCTTCTATCTTCTCTTCCACATACTGCTGCATCAGCAGGATCAGATCGGCCAGCTTTACCTCACCGTCTTCATTCATATCGGCATTGAGCTGGTTGATCTTGACCGAGAAGCCGGCCAGATATTTTTTGAGATACAGGATGTCCAGCAAGCTGCCGGTCTTGCCGTCATCATTTACATCGCCAAGGACGCGGGTAACGACCTGGACCCCGCCGGAGGTGACGCTGAAGGATACCTTATTCTCGCTGACATTGAGGGCCTCCTGCACCGCAAGGGTGATCTCCGCAAGGCCATCCTCGGCGTTTTCCAGCACCTTGAACCGGAGGTTTAAGAGTGTGCCGTCTTCGATATAATCCGCTGCGCCGACAAAGACCGCTTTTCCGTTTTCCTTGTTGATATAAAGATTGAATCCCTCCGGGGCCATTTCACATTCGAGCAGCTCCAGGCGGGTCTTATCGTAGCTGATGTGGAAGCCCATAGCGGCGAAGCCGGGATTGCCGGTGATGGTGACGGGGATGGTGACCTCCCGGCCCTTGATGACGGTGGCCTGGCCGACCTGGAGCACGGCGGGGGCGGGGGTATCGGCATTCTCTACCAGCAGGAACGGGGAGAAGCTGCCGGTGGTAAAGGTGATAGTGCCGTTAATGACATCGGCGGTGACGGTAAGGCCGCCGGGGCCGTAAAGGGTATTGCCGTCCTCCCCGACATGCAGCAGGAGCAGCTGCCCGGCCGCGATGCGCTTGGCGTTTTCCACGCCGACGGTGAGGGTGACGGTGGCCGATTCACCTGCTTTTAGGTCATACTTGCTGCCGCTGGTGAGCAGGGAAAGTTCAAAGACCGACTTGACACGGTAGCCGGCGGCAACCTGGGTAATGTACTGGCCATAGGGGCTTTCCGGCTGCAGCTCCACCTTTTCGGCCGAAAGGGTCAGATTGGGAACGGTAGTTTCCAGGATAGCTGCCGCAGTGGTGCGGCTGGGGGCCTGGGGCTGGGTGCAGGTGCAGCGGGGATACCGGCAGGAGGCATCCGAAGCGGGCAGGGTGCAGCCGCCGCAGGCGGTGCAGGCATGGGCGCAGTAGCGTGCCAATTTAGCGATGGATTCCATCCTGGTGGCGGAGCAGCCGGTGCAGCTGTACCGCATTTCGCCCTCCTCGGTATAGGTGGCCGGGCGGGTGACGGTGCCGTTATCCCAGGTGTGCTCGTGCTCGCGCTCCTGATTATGGCAGATGGGGCATTCGCCCGTGAGGGGATGGTACTCGCTGTGGGTATACATGCCGCATTCGGCGCAGATAGCATAGTGCTTATCCCCGATGGCGTAATACTTCAGGGTATGCTCATGCTCCTGGTAGCCGCAAACGGTGCAGGCGCCATCCACCATGGTGTGGCTCTGCACAACCCACATTTCACACTTAGTACACTTGCCGCGGCAGCCCTCCTCATAGGGGCGGGTGTGGGCAGCGGTCTGATGCTCGTGCTGGGTGTAGCCGCAAACCGAGCAGGTCCCATCCGTGAAATTGTGGACATTGTAGGAGACAAGGCCGCATTCCTGACAGCGGGCCGCATGGTAATTGTCATTGGTCGCTTTCGATTCACCCCAGGTATGGCTGTGGTTTTGGTAGCCGCAGACTGTGCAGGTACCGTTCGACATGGTGTGGTACCCCGGGATATCCAACCCGCAGACGGTGCAAAGGCTGTTGTGGTAGGAGCTACCACCATCCTGCTCATACGCGATGGAATAAGCATACCGATGGTCATGCTTCTGATAGTTGCAGACTTTGCAAACACCCTGTTCATTGTAGGTATGTGGCTCGCTGAGCCAGACATGGCACTCGGCGCAGGTGCCGCTGTGGCGTTCCCCATCCATATTCACGATGGGGGTGTAGGTCACATTGTGGGTGTGGTCCATGCAGCCGCAGGCTTCGCAGACACCGTTTACAAAGTTATGCTCTTCCTGGATCCACTGGTTACAGATGGAGCAAAGGCCTTCGTGCATATCCCGGAAGGGGTTATAATTGTCTACTTTATGTTCGTGGGGGGTGTAGCCGCAGAGGGTGCAGACATTATCCTGCATCGTATGCTCCTCGGAAATAAACAGATTGCAGACCGAACAGCGTGCCTCATGGCCCTCATCGTAACCGGTATACACCAAGGTATGCTCGTGATCCATGTAGCCGCAAACGGTGCATGTACCATCTTGCATGGTGTGCCCCTCGTCAACTCTCAGCCCACAGACTGAGCAGGTGCCAACATGATAGGTACCGCCTACATTCCCAAACGGCTGGCAGTTGGTCAGTTGATGCTCATGCTCCGTATAACTGCAAACGGTGCAGGCACCATCCGTACCATAGGTGTGATAAGCGGGGACACTTAGATTGCAGACCGAGCAGGTTCCGGCATGGTAGGGGCCATCGGCGTTTTCTTCCGGATGGTAGCTGGCTACCTGGTGCGTGTGCTGCTTATAACCGCAAACGGTGCAAAGATTATCCTCGCCGTAGGTGTGGCTTTCATTGACCCACTCTCTGCAACCCAAACAGGTACCGCCATGGTAATCACCATAGGGGGTTACAAAGATCTTGTAGCTTGCGAATGTGTGATCGTGGGGCGCATAGCCGCAAGTAGTGCAGGTATTGCCACCCATGGTGTGGCTTTGAACAATGGTGAGGCCACACACTGAACAGGAACCATAATGCAGCCCGTTGTCATTGCCCGCATTAGGGTGATAGCTGGCTACATCGTGCTCATGCTTTTGAAAACCACAGGCAGTACAGACACCGCTCTCATTGTAGGTATGATCCGCACGAATCGTTGTGCTACATGTTTTGCAGGTACCGGCGTGATAATCACCATCCATGTTATAACCGGGCGCATAGTCTACATCATGTTCATGCTCCATGTATCCACAGACAGTACAGGTACCTTCTACTAAGGTGTGCTCTTCACTGACCCATTCGCCGCAGGTAGTGCATTCACCAACATGGAAGTTACCATATTTGGTCGTCCACGGTTTGAAATCCACTTGATGCGTATGGGGCTCATCGGTTGTTTCCGCTGCGGCGGCGGGCAGCGCCAAAAAGGCGACCATCAGCACCGAAAGCAGCAGGCTCAATACTCTTTTCATGATCCTTTTGTTTGTTCCTCCTTTTCTTGCATTTGGCTGCGTATTGATATGTTTTTGTCCCTCCTCATCCGTTGCGCCCTGCTGGGGGCGCATTTTTATGGCTTATCCTGTAAATGGCGGTTCCGTCTGCGCAGCAGGAATGCGCCGCCGCAGGCTGCGATGATTGCCGCCACTGTGATAACAATGGGCAGGGGGCTGTTCTCCGCCGCAGGGGATTCCGTCTCCACGGCAGGGGATTCCCCGGAGGGCTGTGGCACAGCTGCATCGCCGGTGCCGGGTTCCTCCGATGGGGTTTGCCCGGCTGGATTTATCTGCTCTGGGGTAGAAGCAGTGGGTGTGCCCGGCTGGCTGCTATCGGCCGTGCCGGGGCTGGCCGGGTTGGTTGGTTTGGCCGGTGCCCCCTGCACATACAGGCCACCGGGGGTAACGGCCAGTGCCACCGCCTCTTCCTTGGCATTGTAGGCTTCCAGATCGGTGATGCCGATGGAGGCGGTGCCCTCGATGGCATCCTGCCGTACGCGGAAGGTCAGCTTGAGGCAGCTGCCATCGCCGCTCCAGCCCTTTTCATTGACCCAAACGGCGCCCTCTCCCTGCCCGATACCGACCATCCAGCCGGTCAGCCCGGCATCCTCGTAGCCGGTCAGCTCCAGGCGGGTTTTATCGTAGCTGATGTGGAAGCCGAGCACCGCAATGCTGGGGGTATCGTGCAGGCTGAGCGTCACGGCGAATTCTTCCTGCGGCTTCACATTCTGTCCGGGGACCTCGATCTTCAGCCGCGGGGTTTCCGCCGCCAGGGCCGGCACGCACAGCAGCAGCGCCGCCAAGGCCAGAAGGTATTTTATTTTTCTCATGGGTTGCCTCCGCTGATTCCAATAAAATGGATCATGTCCGCATGCGGACATGAAAATCTCCCCGGGGAGATTTGGGATTGGGTAATCCTGTACTTTAGTTTAATTCTACCATCAGATTTTCCTTAATGCAACCATTAATGTAAAATAAGGATATAAAAACCCCGGCCTTTTTCCCAAGGGCCGGGGCTGTTTTTTCCTCTTCAGCGCTTTTTACGGATGACCGTCCGCTCGGCGTACCTGCCGAAGAAATGATAGCCGGAGCCGCCCTCGCTGATGATATTCAAAAGCTCATCCGGCTTTGTTACCTGGATGCCGCCCAGCATGGTGACCCCGCGGGCGAAGAAAGCCTCCGGCAGCATGCTGGCGGTGGGCCCGGTGATGAGGATCTCCGCGCCCGGTTTGGCCATTTGCAGCAGACCGGGCAGGGTGTTATTCAGGATGGTCACCCCGGTGATGACCAGCAGATCGGCCTCGGGGACGCACTCCGCAGCCCGCTCCGGCGGCAGATAGTAAGGCATCTCCCGCTCCTTGAGGGTGCTGGGGTCCTGCTCCAGCACATGGAAATCCGCCCCGGCGGCCATCAGCTTTTTGAGCATGGGCACCAGGGCCCCTACCACCACCGTTTTGGGGTAGTGGGCAGCATCCAGCTCATCGAAGGCATCCACGCCCATCAGAATCTCATAGTCCTGGGGCGGGGATTGCTCCCACGCCGCCACGCTCAAGGCATTCAGTGCCGCAATGCCTAGCGTCCGCCGCAGGATGTTCTCCCCGAAGATATCGTCCAGGTACTCCCGGACGGGATGGCCGCGCAGCCGCCCGGAAAGCGGCATGGCCCGGGCGGAGCTGGGGCAGCACACCGCCTCCGGCATCTCCTTGACCGGGGTAAAACACAGCCCGCCGTGGCCGGTAGAGAGCTTGACACCGGAGAAGAACAAGCCTAAAACGGCCCGTTCCACCGTGATTTTATCAAGCTCCAGCTGCTGTTCCACCTGCGCCACGGCTTCCCGCAGAATTTCAAATTGCTCCATGTTGGTTTTCCCCCTTTATCGTGCTGCATCTAGATAGCACAAATCCCGCCGAAAGAAAACCGAGGATTGCGGCGGGACCTCTGGGAGATGCGGAAATACCGGGGCAGAGAGTGCTCTGCTCCGGTATGGTTGCTGATTATTCGTGGTTTTTGCGCCGGGCACCCAGGAAGCAGATACCTGCCGCCGCCAGTACCGCCATACCGCAGGCTATCAACGGCTATTGTCGCAGCCTTGGTAAGGGTGCTGCCCTCGATGACCTTCGTTTGGTTTTTCCAGCTTTCGTCCATCAAGCGTTCGGACGTGTAGGCGTAGTTGCCGTTCCCCTGCACTTTGAACCTGACGACATAGGTGCCCACATCCGTTGGAGAGCCTGCATAAGCCCAGCTGTACTCGTTCTTCGGGTAGAAAAAGCACTTCACATCGTAACCGCCCAAGCCGATGATGCTATCGTTGACCGTGGGTGCGGCCTGCTTGATGCTGTACTTTTGTCAGCCCATATCGGCGGCAAGAGCCTGATCGATGAGCTTTTGCAGCGTCTCCGCCTGCTTCTTTTCCGTGATGGCGCCTACGATGGGCTCGCCCACGATATTGCCGTTGCGGTCAACCACATAGGTGGTGGGGTAGGCAAAAATGTTGGTAGTGAACTTTCCCGCCTCGCCGTCGGAAGCAAAATACACATTCTGGTAGGTCACGCCCTTCTTGGCCAGTACATCTTTTGCTTCGGAAATTGCCGCTTCATCGCCGTCCAGCGTGAAGGCATTGATGCCGACGACGGTGCCGCCCTTTTCGGCCAGGGACTTATTGAGGGCCTCCAGGTCGCCCAGCTCGCCTACGCAGGGCTTGCAGGTGGTGAACCAGAAGTTGACGACGGTGACGGTATTGGCGGCGAACAGCTCGCTGCTCTTGACGGGGTTGCCGTCCAGGTCCTTGCCCTCAAAGGCGGGGAAGGGGTTGCTGTTCTGCTCGATGGGCTTGCCGTTTTCCGCAGGGACGCTGACGGTGCCGTCCGGGGTCTTGGGCATCAGCTCGGGGAATTTTTCCTCTAGCTTGGTCAGCTGATCCTCCAGATCGCGGATCTTCTCGCCGCCCTCACGCAGCACCTTCAGCTCCTCCTCGGTGAACTGATCCTTGGCGTCCTCGATGGTATCCAGCAGGAACTGGCCGTAGTTTTTGCCGTCCTCGATCATGATCATATCCTTATTGGCGGCCATAAATACCTTTTCCCACAGGGCGGAGTTTTCACCGAGGATGGCGTTTTCCTGCGCCAGAAGGCTATCGAACAGGGCAGAGGCCTCCTCAAGGGTCTTGGGCTCGTCGGTCATGGTGTTGCTGCCGGGGATATCGGTCTTTTTGTCGTTTTCCTTTGCGCCGCAGGCGGCCATGGCAAGGACCATCATAACGGCCAGCAGCAGGGTGATGAGTTTTTTAACGTTCATTTTTGTTTCCTCCTGAAAAATCATTGGGTATTGTTCTGCGGTGCAGGCACCGCTTTTTCGGTTTTTTCGGTGTCCTTCCCCTCCCCGAAGCCATAACGGAAACGAATGGCATCGGTGGGGCAGGCCCGGATGCACATCCCGCAGCGGATGCACTCGGTGTGGTTGGGGGATTTGGTAACGTCTACATCCATTTTGCAGGCGCGGGCGCATTTCCCGCAGGAAACGCACTTGTTTTGATCCACCTTCATCTGGAACAGCGAGACCTTATTGAGCAGGGCGTAAAAAGCGCCCAAGGGGCAGAGCCATTTGCAGAAGGGGCGGTAGAAGACAACGCTTAAAACCACCACCGCCAGCAGAATGGAGAACTTCCAGGTAAACAGGCTGCCCAGCGCCGACCGGATGCCGGAATTGGCAAGGGACAGCGGGATGGCCCCCTCCAGCACACCCTGGGGACAGAGGTATTTGCAGAAGAATGGGTCGCCCATGCCTACATCGTTCACCAGGAACGCCGGCAGCAGGAAAACCATCACCAACAGTACGGCGTACTTGAGATAGGTCAGTGGCTTGAGCTTCTTTGTGGAGAGCTTCTTCGTCGGGATCTTATGCAGCAGCTCCTGAAACCACCCGAAGGGGCACAAAAAGCCGCAGATGAACCGCCCCAGCAAAACGCCCAGCAGGATGAGAAATCCCGTGATATAATAGGAAAAGCGGAACTTTGAGGAGCCGACCACCGCCTGGAATGCCCCGATGGGGCAGGCGCCGGAGGCCGCCGGGCAGGAATAGCAATTGAGCCCCGGCACGCAGACGGTTTTGCCGCTGCCCTGATAAATGGAGCCCTTGAGGAAATTCGGCAGATGAAGATTGGTGAGAAGGGCGGCGCCCGCCTGGATCCAGCCCCGGAAGCGGGACAGGAGGTGGGAGACCCCGGTATGTTTTTTATCCAATGCCGACACACTCCAAACATAATTTAATCGCCTTACTGAATACCGTTGCGGCCTCGCCCCGCCAAGCGCCGAAGCACAGCATGGCAGCGCCCGCAACGAGCAGCACGACCTGCGCCGCGGCTTTTTTTGCATGAGTCATTTTCATCATCCTTTCCGAATTACTGTGCCCATCATAGCACGGGGAGGTTAAAATTCCTGTTAAGAAAGAAAATTTAACGCAAACCTTATCTATTTTTGCTATAATGAAAGCAACATAAAAACGGAGAAATAAAAAGGAGGGCTCTCATGCACCTTTTAGTAATTGAAGATGAACGCGCCCTGTGTGAGACC
>CECF01043406.1_pt1 | contig 13488 bp, 6 predicted proteins | sample 554751 | NCBI WGS metagenome assembly CECF01 (sample SAMEA3182099, study PRJEB8094) | gut metagenome | biome: human; feature: gut; material: Stool; isolation source: human stools | place: Canada | collected 2012-06-12 | reverse complement strand
GGTATGATACTGCGTATTGCCTCAAGTCGCATAGTGGGGCAAGGGGATATTGTGGGCAGAAGTGGGTATTTCAGCCTCAATTTATCTGCTAATTCAGTGATGAGAGGACGTTTAGACGCAAGAAGGACGCTGAAGAGCTTAGTTGCGGATTTGAGGTTGAATGTTCCGTTATCGCAAGATTAAAGACGGCTCGTAGGTGTCTGATTCGTGTACTTATGGTACTTACTGAAAGATTCTGCTCTTTCATCCATTTCTCATATCGCTTTAACCAAGCAACATCTATATCTGAAAACGGAATATCAAGATGCTTGTTGAATTTGATAAAGGACGAATAGGATACTTCAAACATTCCTGCATATCTGATTCTATTCTCTTTCTGTAAGTTCTGAATATAAGTCAGATAGTATTCACCTACCGTTTTATTGGTAGTGTTGTTTGTGGTAGATTCAATAAGAGTTGTAGCCGTAAAGTCCTTGCCTGCTATTCTTTTATCCAAAGCGGCTTTCTGTATCTCATTGATTTTTTCGCTAATGAGAACGGCTATTCTTTCACGATTCGGACATTTGTCCTTTGGTTGGTTTGTCTTAAAGTCCCATAATTCTGCTTTTATGGATATACCAAGACTTTGAAACTTTCTTTTGCGGTCTTTACAGACGCATAACATCAGAGGATGTTCACCATTACTAAGAGTCTTTGATTTGTAACACAGCACTTTAATTGTTTCGCTCATTCGGTTTTCCGGTTTACACACTGGTTTACACAAACGTAGCAGAATATAGTGTATATAAAGAAAAAAGCGATTACCTATTTTAGATAACCGCTTGATTTTCAATCTTTTAAAAGTGATCCGCTTGGGGCTCGAACCCAAGACCCCAACATTAAAAGTGTTGTGCTCTACCTGCTGAGCTAGCGAATCAATCCTTTGTTATTGCTATTCTTCCGAATCGCGAGTGCAAAGGTATGGTTTATTTTTGTATTTGCAAACATTTCTAGAACTTTTTTCTAAAAAAATACATTTTATCCATTTTTCATTCATTGCGATTAAAATTTCCATGTACTTCCGTCAACAGCTTCCCCCCCACACTATTTCACAATAATCTCTTCTATAGGTTGTTTCAACTCCTTATCCAATGGATACGACTGATATTTCACTTTATCAAAATCAATCTTCTTCATATTAATACAACGAATATTGTTATTATATGCCGTTTTATAATACACTTTCCTGTTTGTCAAATCAATAGCCGAAGTCCATTGTGTAGCACTGGGAATATCAGGTGCTTTTCCTGACGCATGTTCTATACCGACAGGAATATCAAAATTATTCAGAATATGAAAACTTTGTAATATAGCGTCATACGCTGTAGGGCACGCCGAAGCTGTTGCCTTATAAAACGCTACACGAACAAAACGGGATGGAGGAGTCACATCCCCCGGAATGCCATGGAATCCAGCACCTGCGCCAAAAGGGAAAATAGTCACCCCACCCCATTGCTGTGGAGTGACAGCCCCCGGATACAAATTTACATAATTATTCAAGTTAGTCACCTGCCATGGAAAATCGGGAGAATTGGTGAGTACTCCTACCCTGTTTTCATAAAAATGAGGAACACCATCCACAAACTCCAATACCACTTGATTTCCTTTAGCATCGCCAATGCGCCAATGTACCGTAGAACTTTTACCAGGTTTATCAAGAGACACCACCTTCACCCCTTCTATAGCTGCTTTCACTTCGTCTATAGTAGCAAACTGGGAAAGCATCCAGTTCACCACCTGCAAATCCGACAAAGTAGTTGCATTTTGAGCCTCATCATATTCTTCATACTTCCCATAATGAGGAAAATAAAACAATCCAGCCGAAAGTCCTACTTCATTCAGTCCTTCAGCCACAAAGTCTTTCTGAATGATAGCCAGTCCTACCATACCATATTTAGCCCGAAATCTCAAGCCATTTACACCCGTTGGAGTATAAGATACCAATTCTTGTCCTCTGGGAACAACAACATACTCACTCGGAAGGTAACTATTCCCCCACTCTATGGTACGTGCCTGCACATATCCACCATCTTCGGCCAGGAACGAAATACCGGTACATGCCGATCCGCTTGCAATGCCAGTCAGCAACAAGGCCAAAGCTATTAAAATCTTTTTCATAACCATTTTGAATCTATTTATGATATTAAGAACAAAACATCGGATATTTTGGTTCTTGTTTTACGCAACAAAGGCAATCAAAGCCGTCAAACAATGTTCCGACACTGATTGCCATACAAATAAACAAGAATGGAAAAACGAAAGGAGTGACAAGTTCTGAATTTGATTATATTTAAAGAAAAAGGAGATGAATCTAAAAGAAACTCATCTCCTTAACCCTAAATTATTTATTCAGTAAACAATTTACCACATCTTTTTCCCGTTCTTTAGGTTGTACGGTCAAGCTAACCACTGCACCCTCTTTCAGAGTAGCTTCTACAGTGGTTTGCCCTGTAGCATGCAATTTGAAATGCACATTCCAATCTTTTGGCCACGCAGGAAACAATAAAATCTTTCCATCGGCTTCCTGCAACAGCATTTCCTGCATACCTATCATGCCACTGCCTCCCCAGTTATGATCAGGCGTCCAGTCATAGCCTGGTCCCCAAAAAGCGGGAAAACGATGAGGGCCGTTTGCCATTTTCTCTAAGGTAAGTTGTGCAGCCTCCTCTGTCATTCCCAGACAGGCTGCCCAAATATTATCTTGCTTCCACCCGGTATGGGAACGGAATTTCTGGGCATCAGGATCATATAAATAGGTATTACGAGCTATTTCCAGACCTTCCCTGCCCACTCCGTAAATACGCCAGGGAAACACGGGATAAAGTTGAGGGGTTTCAATATTATTCACCCGTTCCCAAACCTGTGCCGGAGCAATCATTTCCTTCCCATCCACTATGCGCAAAGGAATCTCAGGAATACGTGCCAGCATATCCGGTTTACGCCTATAAGTTTGTAAAACAGAGCGCAGTGCAGCAATGGTTGAGGATGGATTGTAGGCCATCTTATAAGTTTCACAAGCCGATCCTGGATAAATCACTAGTTTACCGCTACCATCCAAATCCTTACGGCCACGTTGTAACGCAAGCTGACGATAATGTTCATCAAAGAAACTAAGCGAACTTTCTATTAAAGGAGTATAACAGCTGATATCCAAACTGTCATAACGTGCTGTTTCCAATATCATCTGACAGAACTCAAGAACGGTATCCCATTCGTATTCTAACCATGCATTATATTCCAAGCCTTTATCAAAACTCGCAGGACGCTTAAAACCATACTCTGCAGGGTTAGGAAGACCAAAGTTCTCCATTTGCTCAGTGAAACAAGCGCCAGCATGTCCCCAATAGGCACGAGTACGCGCTTCGGCTGTCGGCAACAAACGCAGATAAAAGTCAAATTGTGATTTCATCAAGTCAAAGTCACCGCTTTTCAACATAGGCCAATAAACCAAACGCTGATTCTGTGCAGTCATGGTTCCTCCTCCCCATTTCCGGAAATCAGGGGTGAATTCCATTATCTGATCCACATACATAGGATCAAAAGTAAACAGTCCCCCGTTAAACTTTGTAGGCCACTGGCTATAGGCGTTACATCCCAACATATAGCGGAACAGTGTATAGTTACGGATAGCATCTCCCGCTTCACCTTCCCCCTCAATAAAGCTACGTTTCCAAAAATCATTCCACCAACGACGGGTAGCCTGTTTGTCTTTGGATACATTTATTTCCTTCTCAGTACGGGCCAATGATGCTTCCCATGCAGGAACCGTACCTTGTTCCGTATTCAAGGCAATGTGCACAGATTGCTTATATACAGGTTTTTTACTTTTATACATCCATGCCAGATATTCAGTTCCCGCATAATGCCCACGACGTGTACCGGTATAAACCAGATTATCACCGGATAACCGACCGCCAAATATTAGATTTTTCAGAGGATTATATAATTGTTCCTTAACCTCATTCATACCTTGTTGGTCTACTACCACATCAAAAATAGTCCGATCAGGATTCCGATGAAAGAAAGTAAAATTATCTTCTTCCACACAGACAGAGTCACGCTTAGTCATCAATCCATCAGGAATGGCCCATTTGTAAGAGCATTGCTGCCCTTCCCCTTTACGCACCGGACGATCTTCATAACGCCAGCTTTCAAAGTTTACACGCATAGAAGTCAGTTCCTTCGTCTTCACCTCAACATGTACCACAGGATGAAACACATCCACCCAAATAATAAGAGTAGCATTATCACTACTTACGCTGACATAACCATCATTAAGATGCAGAGTCTGCCGAAAAGAAGCCGTTCCGGCAAAAGGGTTCGGAGTGAGCCTCACACGAAACCGTCCCTGCTTCAACAGACAGTTATTCTCGTCAAAAGAACCGCTACGACTAAGGTAGAACAGAACATCATCATTCTCTACCCATACATTCATACCGATATCCCCACCTCCGCAAGGCATGGACTCCGAAGCATTCCGGCTTTGAGTATTCCAAACCAAATTGGCAGGCTGTCCCCACAGAAACTGCCCGCCAATAAATACTAATAATAAAAACGTAAAGATATTCTTCATTTTTTTCTGTTTTTACCAGTCATCGGAACGGAAAGACGATACAGGTAAATCTTCACCAAACAAATCTCCCTCCACATAATTCTCGAAGCCATAACGAACTGCCACCGGATGAGGTACTCTCTCGCTCTTTACAAGCATTTTACTTCTCTGTATCCACGCTTTAGCAGGATAAAAAACCCGATCTTTACCTGCAACCTGAAAGTTATATGATTCAAAACGGTCTTTACAATTTATCCACATCGGTGCCCGATCAAAACTGACTATTACCGTATCATTCTTTACTTCCATTCCTGTATAGTAAGGACTTTCGGCCGTAACACCTTTCATTCCGTAAGTTTTTACCAATGCCAAACGCGCCAGACGTTCTCCTGCCACCTTCTTTTTACCCGGATGAATCCCCGTTTTCATTCCTGCGTCCAACAATACAGCCATACCACTATTACCCACCCGGTGTTCTACCATAGCTTGTTGTTCGCGAAGATAAGCAGAATTTATCACATTCTTGCCAGGCTCAGTAATAATTCCATAATCATAAGGTGCAATTTGACAATAATAGAAGGGAAATTCCCCTTGCTGCCATTCTTCGCGCCACCCGCGTATCAGTGCACTGAACATATCGGCATAAGTAGAAGCCCGGTTATAGTTATCTTCCCCCTGATACCAGATAACTCCACGCATGGCTAATCCGATGAGCGGATGAAGCATACCGTTATAGAGTACAGTCGGAGTACGGTTCTTTGACTTGATATCGGCTTCCGATTGGGGAATCTTTGCTTCGGGAAATGCCTTCAACCAATCCGGATGCATCCAGGCTTCACAGGCAGAGCCTCCCCAAGAAGCCACAATCAAACCCACAGGTATATTCAACTGCTGTTGTATCATCCGACCGAAGTAATAAGCAGTAGCACTAAATTCACGCACGGTTGCCGGAACAGCTTCCTGCCAGGTTCCTACCACATCTGTTTTCGGAGTAAAAGAGGAAGCCCGCTTTACGGTGAACAGGCGGAGTTGCGGATTACGGCTGTTCATCACATCTGTATTGCTATTCTCCACCGGCTGGTTTTTAAAACCTTTCATGGGCATTTCCATATTACTTTGACCGGAGCATAACCATAATTCCCCCATCAGGATATCACGTATTTCAGTCAACTTTCCATCATCAAAAGTAATCGTGTAAGGACCTCCGGCAGAGGGGGTGGATAAAGCAAGTTTCCACGCGCCTTTTGCATCGGCAGTAATTTTATAGGTTTGTTTATCCCAACTTGTTGTAATTTTCACCGATGCATTGGGAGTAGCTGTTCCCCATAAATTGGCACGAGTCTGCTGCTGCATCACCATGCCATCTGAAAAGAAAGCGGGCAATTTCACTTCCGCATTTGCCGACAGGCAAATCAACCATGCCCAAGCAATTCCCAGTAGTAGTTTCTTATTTTTCATATTATGTGTGATTACCATTATTCTTTAGTTTTAAAAAACTCGCAAGGTCCCATCCATCCGGCAGGCAACAAATCATCTCCGGGCAGACGGAATTTTGCATTCGTCCATATCCCCTCAAAAGGCGCTTTATCCAAATCAGCCCCACGGAGCGCATTCGCCCAAGTATTCACTACCTCCACTTCCAATACATTGGTTCCGTTACGAAGCGCATCGGTAATATCCACTTCATAGGGAGCTGTCCAAGCTGTACCGCATGCAATGCTGTTGACACGTACAGTCGCCACATTGGCCACTTTTCCCAAGCGAAGAATGATTCTTCCGTCCTGTTCATTCTTCCATCTGAATAACCCTCTGTAAGTAGCATGTCCGGCATAATATCTTATTTTTTCATCCTCTTCCTTACTCCAGTCAAATAATGCCGGACGAGTGACAGTCTTACGCACAGAGGGGAATGTTACTGTCCATTCCTTGATCAATATGGATACAGGTTCCCTTTCGGTCCGTTCCGGAGAAACTTCTGAATATTCTTTGGGGAATACTACAAATACAGATCCATTGGCAGGCAAAGACAAAGCGACTTCGGTACGACCGTTCGCTTCTTTCCATTGTGCTGGACGAGTTATGGTTCCTGTTACCGCATTCCACAATTCAGGCGTGCGTCCCGCAATGCGGAAAGAAGCATTGAATGTACGCAAACTGTCCACCTGATTGGCTACAAAATAAATCTCATACTCTTCCCCACTCCGATGAGTATATGCCACATCAGCAGGAAGAAGTACATCCCGTTCCACACCGAAAGAAGAAAAATCATCTTCCCGATAAGGCAATTTCGGAATAATGACACCTGCCACACGGAGTTCCTCTACTTTTGCCTGTGCCTCAGGAGACAACGGCAGGTTATCAGGATTCATAGGACGGGCTGTAGGAAGCACCAATACTTTATAAGAAGCTCCTCCCGGAAGTACCATTCTTCCATTCTCCGCTTTTGCCAAACGTAACAGAGCATCTTTGTTGAAAGAATCGTAGGCATAGCCACGCATCGGGTTCACCCAGTCTTCGGGATCGGCCATGTTTGCCGAATGGGTAACACCGACAGGACGCACACGGGTAGGTTGACCTTCATTAGCCAGCCGAATCCGTTCGCTTTCCACCCGTTCGGCTCCATAGATACCGGGAAGCATCGAAACTAACCGTTCGGGTAAAATGGAACGTCGTGGCATTTCTTCACCGGTAAAGACGGCGATATCAGCCACCGGATGACCGTATTGCAACAAAGTCTGGCAACGGGTGATGTAATCTACAAAAGATTTTCCTTCCTCCCACCAGGTCTGGTCGCGCTGGAAGAAGAGTCCGATGCCGTCCAATGTCATACCAGGCCGGTGGTTCATCCAGGGATTATGGGTATAGACATGAAAAAAGAGCTTATTAATACCCAGTGCATAGTTACGGTCCAGCAAAGGTTTCAGCATGGCAGGGTCTTCATCCCATACGCCACGAATTTCAGTAAAGCCTTCGGCCTGGATAATATTCTTTCCATAAATATGCGCACCGCTGATGGCATCCAGCATATCATTGGGTTTATCATGCGTAGGACTGTTCAACCAAAATTCCCCCATAGGCAAATCCACTTTCTGATAATGCATCAATCCGTCACTGACCATAGTAGGAGCTACGCACTCGGCAGAAAAACGACAATCATATTGACGGGCACAATCAGCCAATACGGTGTAGAACACATCAGTCACCAGTTCTCCGATGGTGGTACGGACATCCCGCAATATCTGCTCACTGCGAGCGGCGCTTTCCATCGGAATACCTGCCAGCAAAGGAAGATAAGGCATCAAATCATATCCACGACGTTTCTTAAATTCCGCCGCGAAGTTATCACTCCAGTTCTGACTGCCACACTCCCAACTGTCTACGTGCATATATTTCAACACACGGCGTGCCACGGCTTCATCCGTCTTTTTGAACATTTCCGCAAACCAGTTCGAGAACTGTTTCTGAACAGCCTTGGTACTGAACTTGTCGCATTCCAATCCTTTACCACCTCCGGCAGTAGCATTTACATGTCCGGTTGCCGTATGTCCCATGCGGAGAATACGCCATTTACCTTCGGGTAAACGGGCGGTCAGCCTGCCCTGATACAAAGGGAGATTGATCAATTCATCCGGCTGCACACATGCCGCATCAGGTATTTCCGTCGAAGTAGTAGCAGTAGCTACACGCCACACCAGTCCTGCTTTTCCCTCCCATTGATGAATACGTGGAGCCGCATGAAGGACTATATCATTGATTTTCAAATTCGGTTTCCATTTGGCTGCATCCAAATCTTCACTACCCGGTTCACTTCCCACGGGAGTCCACTCAAAACGGAAGTAACGGGCGGTAACAGGAGGGATAGCATGAGTGGACTGGAAATCCGTATTCTGCCATCCCTGCCGGGCAGGAACCAGTTGCTTCACTGTTTTGAATGTCCGTCCATCCTCACTGGCCAATACTTTCAGGCGATGTGCCTGGTAGTTATTTCCTCCCAAAATAATTTCCACATTACTGCAAGTCACAGGTTCTGCATATTCATACTGAATCCAACAAGGATAAGAGGAACGGAAAACTCCTTTTTCATCTCTGTTCACAGCTTTGGATTCATCTTTAATAACGGCCGATTTCAAATTGCCGAAAGTTACCTTCGGCTTCAATGAAGTATCCTCAGGCTGACGCTCCAATGGAATGGCGTAGGTAACGATATCTTCATAATAGCCATCCAGTGCTTCGGGCATGGGCAAAGTCAAATTACGAATATTCCCACCGTTCACTATAGTATCACTCCATACCACTTTTTGCATCGACTCTTCGGAAGTTATCCAAGGACCTCCCGCCAAGGCAAAGCCATCACAGATATGCATTCCCAACTGCATGCCTAGCCTATCAGCCTCTCTCATACTATGAGTGACCATACGCCACCATTCAGGGGTAAGCTGCTGGGCTTTTCCCTCGTATTGAGGTCCTTGCTCTACTCCCTTAATAGGCATCAGATAGGCCCCACCCAAACCTATACGATGCATGGCCTCCAAATCTGCAGTAATCCCTTCGGGAGTTACAGCGCCAAACATCCAATACCAGAAAGTCCAAGGACGAGCTTCCTGTACGGGTGAATTTACAAACTGTTGCCGTAAAGCGGATTGTGCTATCATCGGTTGGAATCCGGTTACCAGCAATATGGATACAAACAGATGTTTTATCTTCATAAGTTATTTATTCTATATTTAATAATAAACGAACAAAGTTGTAATTTGTACTCAATTTCTCAAATATAGAGAGTTCAAGTCAAATAAAAAAAGAAAAGGGAAGAATAAACAAAGTTTCTCTTCCCTTTACAATCTATTTTTTCACTGTTATTCAAATTTTAACGTGATACCTCCTCCATATTCTCCATCAGCCCAAAATGCTTGTGAAGACGGACCTATCAAATCTGTCGTATTCACTTTATTACGAACCGGAGGAATTACTTTCATCAGACTGATACCGGTAACAGGAAAAGTATAAAGCAAGCCGTCACGACCGTCGCGAGGCTGATAAACCCCTACATAATTCTGAGGAGTACGGTTACAAATACTTATCATTCCTTCCTGTGTTTCCAAAGTCATCCATTGCACATTAGCGAAGTACCCTTTAAATTCGGGATAAGTAAAACTTTCAGCAGGAATGGGATCATTATACTCATTTTCCCATACGCCCAACTGCGGGCCATGCAGACGGTTCTGCCATACACGGTAAGGGCCGTCACCTACCCAACGCTTGCTCAACACTTTATCTTCCGGATAATCAAACATCACCCCCATCAAATCCACAACACCACTAAAGTTGTATGTAAAGTCTATAGCAGCGGTACCGTCAGGGGAGATAGTCCATACAGCCTGATCAAAACATCCCAGTTTGTAGTTAGCGGTAACTACTACGTTATTGCCTTCTTCACGCACGCTAAAGCCCGTGAAACAACCAGCATCCTCAAATGTTGTATATTGGGTTTTCTTCTTTTCAGCCTCTTTGTCATCATGGTTGTAAAACTGGTCCATAGAACGGTCCGAACGCTTCGCAGCAATAAAACGAGGTCCATTTGTCAGGCTGATGGTACGGCTTCCAATCTTCACCCCTTTCAGTTGTCCGTCTTTCTGAGAGAAAGTAAATGTACGTCCTCCAGCATCAACCGTCAATGCATCGGCAGTTTCTTTATAAGAAGGCTTGTTTCCGGCAGAAACCTGTTGCAATCCGGCAATGTCTTCCAGTTTATAGCTCCATGTAAAAAGGTCATTCCCATTTTTATCCGTAACGGTCAGCAGTAGAGCATTGGCTCCCTTCATAGCCGCAGGAATAGTCAGTGTACCCACACCGTGAGCAGGAATGTCGGGACAGTTCACCTCTCCCTGTTTCATCACTTTCATCCCCCCCCTATCGGTCACAGAAGGCAATTGTACATATTTATAGGTGAAACGGCAAGTATTCGCATTCAAAAAATCGTACCGGTTCTCTATTCTCAGTTTGCCGTCAAACTGACTGTCAAGGCTATCAACCCTGATTTGAATAGGACACCACACCTGCTTGATGGTAAAATAACTTCCCTCTTTTTCGTGGTGCGGTCCTACAATACCATCAGCTCCATAATTGCCGCAGTTGTCAATGAATCCATTCATATCCACACGCTTCACGCCCTCGTCAGCCAGCACCCAAAGAAAACCTCCGGCACAACGAGGATGTTTACGCATCATTTCCCAATAATCATACAATCCTGCTCCATGGCCCCCATCATACAACCCGTGCAAGAATTCGGTCGGCATAAATATTTCTGGCAGACGCATATAGTTCTGGCTTTCTCCATAAGAACGATAGTGCATAGTTTCATATCCGCTGAAGTTGCCTTGCGGATGAAGCACCGGACGTTTCTGAGGATCATATTTATGAAATTCACCATCCAATTCAGTATTCCAGCCTTTTTCATTACCATTGCTCCACCAGATAATACACGGATGGTTTACATCACGGGTAATCATTTCTTTTACCAGCTTCTGCCCGTTGATAGTTTCGTGCTTGCCATGCCAGCCACTCAATTCATCCATTACATAAAGTCCCAAAGAGTCACAAGCTTCAAAGAATTCGGGATCAGCAGGATAATGACTTAGACGAACAGCATTCATGTTCATGCTTTTGATAAGCAATACATCTTCAATATTCTTTGCCTTGCTCAGTGTACGTCCGCTTTCAGGACGGAAGCTATGCCGGTTCACTCCTTTAATCATCACACGCTGACCATTGATATACAATCCGTCACTTTCACGTGTTTCAATCGTACGGAAACCAAATTTCTGATTTTCAACATGCAGGGTTTTACCGGCTTTATCAAGCAAAGTAAACGTAGCCTGATACATAGTCGGAGTTTCAGCTGTCCATAATTCAGGAGATTTTACAGTGAAATTAATCGAAGCATGATCGCTACCTGTACGGACATCCGAAGTATTTTCGGCCACTTTTTTCCCTTTAACATCTGTTATGACAGTATGTACCCTAGCACCTTCTACTGCCATATTCAGAAAACAATCAGCATAGAAATTCCCATCCGCCTTCGCATCTATTGCCAGACGATCGATATTTTGAGCTGGTTTCGCCACGATAAACACAGGACGGAAAATACCTCCGAAATTCCAATAATCAGCACGGCGTTCTGCCAAATTAACCCCTGCATTCGCACTTTCCTTGCTTACAGTTACTTCAAGTACATTCTTTTTTTTCGATCCGAAAAATACCCGGTCACTCACATTATAAATAAAGCGGTAAAAAGCTCCCTGATGCATGGAACCGGCTTTACGACCGTTTATCTTTACCTGCGTATCAGTCATAGAGCCTTCAAATACCAGCTCTATCTGTTTACCATTCCATTCGGCAGGCAACTCAAATTCATATTTATACAAACCTTGTTCATCAGCTACTCCTTCAGGAAAAGCCTTACCATAAAATTTCATGCCATACTGATAAGTACCGAATCCTTGCAGCTCCCAACAAGAAGGTACTCCGATTTTCGTCCATTTTCCGGAATTATTACCACCGGTACACATGAAATCCCATTGTACCATATCATCACAGCCACGTCCTGACAAGTATTGGCGTTCTGTTTTTACGGAAGATTGCGCCAACAAACCTGCCGATAAAGCAAGGAGTGATAAAAAAGTTGTTGTTCTTTTCATTTTGATATTTGATTTTTAATTTAATTCTATTTTTCCGACTGCTTCCCGAAAAGATGTGTCGCTCATTCACACCTTTTGCCATATGTCATTTAATAAGACTGAAACGTACCCGCAAAGTATGAGGTTTCTGCTTATCAATGGCATACTTCTTCAGCACTCCCGGACCACAACTACTGTTTCCTAAACCTAAAACCGCAGCATCCAGGCTGAGAATAATCTCCTTTCGTGGTTTCAAGTCACAATCATGAGTTGCTTTATAAATATCATCCACAGTATAATATAAGGCCGAAAATGAAAATGGCCGGTCTATGGCTGTCACACGGATACCTTTCCCTTCTTTATTGGTAAGGGTCACCTCTGTGACATCCTCGTGATTGCCACTGTCCTGAGGACGGGGGTAATGTGTATATTGACTGCTCACCTTGCTGCTCCATCTGCCTATCAGACAGGACGTCTTACGGTCGGGATAATTTTCCCACGGGCCACGACCGTACCAGGAAAGATTCTCGTATTCTTCTCCCAATACAAATGCACTACCCAGACGAGGCAATTCCGGCAATTCTCCTTGTGGCAGATAAGTCTGTTCCAAATCCACCGTTCCATCCACATATATTTTATAATGGGAAGAGACACGGATGCTACCTTTGGCATAACGATATTTCACAACCGATTTCCTCGATACGGTGCCATTCGTTTCCTGAGTTTCCGTTTCGGGAGTAATCACCTCTACTTGAGGAGCATCCAATCTCTGATTCTTCCAATCCTTGGCCAACCAGTTACCGAAACTTTTATCATTATCCGTCGGAGCACGGAAAGCCTGAAAATAACTATCTTTCCATAAATCCAAAACAGAAAACTTATTTTTACGTTTACCCGGTTGTACACCGTTAGCCACCGCCATCAAATGATCATTCAAGGCAAACTGTTCCTTTAAAATCTCATGCCCGGCTTTCGCCCATAAAGCATCTTCTTTCAATACTATACTTACATTCAATCGAACATCAGCCTGCTTATTAATCTTGACATCGGGCAAAGCCATCGTTCCCGTTTCACCGGGTGCCACCAATGGAAGCGCCAGTTCCCCTTGTTCCATCTTCTTCCCATTCTCTATCAAAGTCCACAGACAGCGATATCCTTCCAGACCAATGTGGTGATTGCGGTTCGTAACTCTTAATCCTTTGGGCAAAACATCTTGTTCTTTTA
>CECF01041344.1_pt1 | contig 13699 bp, 10 predicted proteins | sample 554751 | NCBI WGS metagenome assembly CECF01 (sample SAMEA3182099, study PRJEB8094) | gut metagenome | biome: human; feature: gut; material: Stool; isolation source: human stools | place: Canada | collected 2012-06-12 | reverse complement strand
ACGCAAGAGAATCAGAAGATTTCCGGGATCGAGCCCGAGAAAGGCGCGCCGACTCCGAATGAGGCCGAAGAACTACGCCGCGCCGAGAATGAGGCAAAGGGCGTCTATGACGAGCCTCATGAAATTGATTTCTCTGCCAGGCCGGCGAAAAAAGAGGAAGCCAAGGCTGACGAGAAGCCCGCGCTTTCGAGCGAACCGTCCGAGGACGGGGTGGATCGTGCGGCTGAGGAGGAGCTGCAGAAGGACATTCTTCAGAACTGGAAGATGACGCTCACGATTCTGACGGCCGCCTCCGTTCTGATGTCTCTCTCCTATACGATGCTGATTCCCTTCCTGCCGATGTATCTCCTTGATGAACTCAAGGTAGCGCAGGAAGACGTGAATCTCTGGTCGGGCCTTGTCTTTTCGATCTCATTTCTGATATCGGGCGTCATGGCTCCCATCTGGGGCGCCATGGCGGACAAGAAATCGAAGAAGCTTATGGCCGTGCGCGCCGCTGTTCTTCTTGCGGTGAGCTACGGTCTCGGCGGCATCGTGCAGAACGAGTGGCAGCTTCTTGCCGTACGCGCCTTCCAGGGATTTGCGGCCGGCCTCTGGCCAGCGTGCCTCGCGATTATTTCTTCTTCGGTGCCTAAGGACAAGCTCGGCTTTTCGCTCGGCACCATGCAGTCCGGCATGACGGCGGGCGGCGTCCTCGGGCCTCTTCTGGGCGGTCTTCTTGCCGAAGGCTTCGGCATGCGGGCAACTTTCTTTCTGGGTTCCGCGGCGCTCTTCATCATCTCGCTCATGATCATCTTCAAGGTGCGCGAACCGAAGAAAAAGAAGGTCGTCAAGAGCGGAGCGCCCCGTCCGAAGACGAATCTCCTCAAGGTGCCCGTGGTGCAGCGCATGCTGATTACGGCGGGCGTCGTGCAGATGACGATTCTTCTTCTGCAGCCGATTCTGCCGCTTTATGTCGGAGAACTTCAGGGAAGCATGGACCGGCTCGTCCTGGTTTCAGGCATCCTCTTCTCGGTTGTGGGTCTCTCGGGCGTCATCGCGTCGCCCCTCTGGGGCATTGCGGGGCAGAAATGGGGCTACCGGCCGGTGCTCTACATTGCGCTCCTGGGCTCTGCCGTTTTCGGCATGGTTCAGGCGATCCCCGACACGATTGTTCCCTTCGGCGCCTGGCGCTTTGTGGGCGGGCTGGCGTTTGCCGGCATTTTCCCTGCGATCAACGCCGTCCTCACACATTCGACGGGTCCGGAAGACCGCGGCCGCATCTTCGGGCTCTCCTATGCCGCGCAGCAGGTGGGAAGCGTCATCGGCCCGATCGCGGGCGGCATGTTCGCCATGTGGTTCAGCATCAAGTTTGTTGTTTTCCTCGCGGGCTTCATCCTGCTTCCGATGGTGGTCTGGCTCTACCTCAAGCGCCCGCATGTTGAACCCAACATGAGCGGCGTGAGCACCCGGCTGTGAACGCATGAGGGAGGCATACCGCGCGCGGTATAAATATTTCGGCCTAATTGATCCGCCCGATGCGCTTCCCTAAAATGTCGGGTTACATATTTATTACATTCCGGAAATGAGCTCGTCAGCACGTCTGCCTACTACTGAAACAAGGCCTTCCTGCAGGGAAGGCCGTGTCGGGCAGGGCATGCAGAAGCGGGCATAAAGGCAAATCGTGGACATATTTCTTTACACCGTCCTGGCCCTGATCGCAGCCCTTGCCATCTGCGACCTTTTCGTCGGCGTTTCAAACGATGCCGTTAATTTTCTGAATTCCGCTGTCGGTTCCCGCACTGCTCCCTTCTGGGTGATCCTCTCGGTGGCAAGCGCCGGCGTGCTGCTCGGCGCCACCTTCAGCTCCGGAATGATGGAGATCGCGAAGACCGGCGTCTTCGTGCCGGAAATGCTCACCTTCAAGGAAGTGATGGTGATTTTCTGCGCAGTCATCGTGACTGACGTGCTCCTCCTTAATACCTTCAATTCCCTGGGGCTGCCCACCTCCACCACGGTTTCCATCGTCTTCGAGCTTCTCGGTGGCACTCTTGCCGTCGCCTGCACCAAGATCTGGATGAGCGGAGCGCCTTTCTCCGAGCTCGGCAGCTACGTCAATTCCGGGAAGGCCCTTGCCATGATCATGGGCATTCTTGTTTCCGTGATCATTGCCTTTGTGGCGGGCCTCGTTATTCAGTACATCCTGCGCCTCATCTTCACCTTCCAATATGAACGGATGTACCGCTGGGCGGGCGGCATCTTCGGCGCGGTGTCGCTTACTGCAATCCTCTACTTCCTCGTCATGAAGGGCGCCAGAGGAGCGAGCTTCATGCAGCCCGAGTGGATTCTCTGGATGGATGAGAATACGGAAGGAATCCTTATCGGGGTCTTCGCCTTCTGGTTTGTCGTCTTCCAGAGCGCGATCATCTTCCTTCGCGCCAACATCTTCCCCTTCATCATTCTTTCAGGCACCTTTGCGCTCGCCTTCGCCTTTGCCGGAAACGACCTCGTCAACTTCGTGGGCGTTCCGGTGGCGGCGCTCGACAGCTTCCATCTCTTTACCTCTCAGCCGGGGGCGGATCCTGAGGTGATGACGATGGGGGGCTTGAGAAACATCACGCACACGCCGACCGTCATTCTTGCGGGGTCGGGCATTGTCATGTGCCTCACGCTCTGGTTCTCCAAAAAGGCGCACCGCGTGATCCGCACGTCCGTGAATCTCTCGTCCGCTACCCGCGGCGGCAAGGAGCAGTTCGGCTCCTCGCTCCCGGCGCGCGTCATGGTGCGCAGCGCCCTCCGGATGAACGACGTCTTTCATCAGATCATTCCGAAATCCGTCTTTGCGGCGCTTGATACCCGTTTCGTGAAGCCCCGTCCGAAGCCTGGTCAGATTGAGCTCCCCTTCGACGAACTGCGCGCGAGCGTGAACCTTGTGCTCGCGGCGGCGCTCATTGCCTCGGCGACGAGCATGAAGCTCCCGCTTTCGACTACCTACGTCACCTTCATGGTCGCGATGGGGTCGTCGCTTTCAGACCGCGCCTGGGACCGCGAGAGCGCCGTCTACCGCATTTCGGGCGTTCTTACCGTGATCACGGGCTGGTTCCTCACGGCCTTCAGCGCCGCCACCGCCTGCGGCTTTGTGGCTTCTCTGATGGCTTTCTGGGGCGAACCCGTCATTCTGATCGGAATGATCTTTGCCCTTTGCGTGATCGCACGCACGAACTTCTTCTCGAAGGAAGCGCCGGAAGAAACGGAAGAAACGGCGCGTCAGGTCGACAAGGGCGACCAGAGTTCGATCTGCGAGCTTCTCACGACGAACGTCAATCACTATCTCAACCGCACGCTTATGGTCTTCTCCGACGGCCTCGTTGCCTTCCTGCGCGAAGACGATGCGAGCCTCGTGAAGCTGAAGGCCGAGTCGATTTCCCTCATGGATGAAATCTCTGAACGCCGCGGCGTCTACTACAGCATGGCGCTCCAGGGCGGCGGCAGAAAGCGCGACCGCGATGCGCGCAATTTCTACTACCGCGCCTTCACCAACATGAAGGAAGTGAGCCACTCGCTGCGCGATCAGCTCGGGGTTGCGGAAAATTACGTCGCCAACAGCCATTCGCCTTTCCGCGGAAAGATGCGCGAGAACACGATTCTTCTCGCCAAGGAAATGCAGCAGGTGCGCGACAATTTCAGCCCCCAGGCCTGTACGCGCGTGCTCGAGCACCTCGATCTTGCCCAGCAGAGCTTCCTTGTGCAGATCGGCGACGAGCATATTTCGCTCAGAAAGAGCGAGCTCTACCTGGGGTTCCTCCTCTTTGCGCGCGAAGTTCTGAACCGCTTCATGATGGTGAAGCTCCTGCAGACGGAGCTTGAAGTCGAAACGGCGAAGACCGCCGAGGAAGAGGCCGAAAAGAAGACGACCTTTACCGAAGCGCTTGTAGAAGGCTCCTGTTTGCAGAACACGTCTTCGGATAAGCAAACCGCCTGATTCGGGAAGGTTTCGCTCAAAAATAAAATCCTATGGGTCGGAAGGCCGCGTAAGCCTTTCGACCCGATTTTTTTCCCGTCAAGTAAGGACCCAAAGCGCCATGAAGCCCTTGATCGGCGTAACGCCGGACCTGAAGCCCGAATCCGTCCTGGGCGTTCGCAATCAGTATCTGCAGTCGGTGACGAGAGCGGGAGGCATTCCGGTGCTTCTGCCCATCAGCGTTGATGAGGCGGACATGAGGGAGGTTTTCAGTCATCTCGACGGTCTTCTCATTACGGGAGGCGCCGACATTGATCCCGCGCTTTATGGAGAAGAAAAATCTCCCGCCTGCGGCGAACTCGAGCCCGAGCGCGACCGACTGGAGATGGTGCTCGCGAAGCTTGCAATTGAGCATGATCTGCCGACCCTCGGAATCTGCCGCGGCTGCCAGGTGCTCAACGTCGTTTATGGGGGCACTCTCATTCAGGATATTCCGACCGAGCTCGGCGTCCCGATGGATGTGCATCGCCAGCCCGAAGACTATGCGGTCGTGACGCACGGCGTGACGGTGGAGCCCGGAACGCTTCTTGAGACAATCGAGGGTACGGGCGAAATTCGCGTCAACAGCCGCCACCATCAGGCTGTGAAGACGCTTGGGAAAGGACTCGTCCTCAACGGGCGTTCAACGAAGGACGGCATTGTTGAATCCTTCAACGATCCGACGAAGCGCTTCATGCTCGCGGTGCAGTGGCACCCGGAAATGCTTTCGCACGAGCGGCCCGAGGCGCTCAATCTCTTTAAAGCCCTGGTGTCGGCAGCGGCCGCAAAGAACTGAGCGGACTCACTTTCCGTTCTTCCGGCTTCGTGCGAAAAAGAGGCGCTTTCGCAAATTGGAAAAGCGCCTCTTTTTTCAGCAAAATCCGGCAGAAACCCTCGCCTCGGATGAGGCGGTGAGGAATGGCGGCTAATCGGTTACAGACGCATCAACCGAAGCAGATCACTTCGCCGTCGTCCGGCACGAGCGCCCGATTCGGATCGAGCTGGTGATCACGGATATAGGCGCGAAGATCAAAGCGCTTGAGCACACAATGGTTGATTGCATCCATGTGCACGCCCACAATTGCCGCCTGGGGTGCTTCGTTGTAAGCGCGCATGAAGTCGCGCGTGCCCATGATCACGGATTCCGGGACTTCCGTGGTCATGGCGTTCCCGGTATTGAGGATTACTACGTCGGGCTTGGCGCCGGCCAAGGTCTTCGTAACCTCGTCCGTCCAGATCGTGTCGCCCGCGAGGTAGATCGTGGGCGCGCCGGCGGAACGGAATATCACGCCCATCGTTTTGCCGAGCAGCGGCCCTAAGACGGGATGCTTATAAATTTCGTCTGTGCCGTGCTGCCCCGGGGTAGGCTCAAGCGTCGCCCCCTTCACCTGCATGCCGGGCTTTAAAACCATCACGTTGGTGAACCCTGCCTTGCGGACGTCTTCAGCGAGAGCTTCAGTGTTGATGAAGATCGGCATGTCCTTCGGGATCTGACGACGCGCCGCTTCGTCCCAATGATCTTCGTGCGTGTGCGTGAGCACGATGACATCAACGTCGGCCAGGATTTCTTCGACCGTCATCGGGAGCGGCAGCATTGGGTTTACCGTCTGGCTGTTGATCGTACCAGGGAAGCCCGGCCAAGATCCCTGTTGCGAGAGAACGGGGTCGACGAGGAACACGGCGTCTCCGATCTTTATCTTCACCGTGGCACTGCGAATGAGCTGAACGACTGCTGGGTTTTCAAAGGTTTTCATGATGGGCTCCAAGATCATTTCTCAATGTCCTGCAGTTTAGGAATCGTGTGCATCTCTGTCTGCGACATAATAGACACATATCGATTGTTTTCTGCCAACCTGCATCACACCGCCTGCTCGATCCATCTTCATGAAGCCCGTCGCCATCCTCGTCTCCCGAAACATATCTCCCTTCCTTCTCTCGATCCCCCAAATCATCTTCGACCGCTTGGCGCCTGAGAGCGCTAGGAGGAAAATCGTGCTCTGCGCGCCCGAGCCAGGCCGCATTCCTGTAGAAGGCGGCCTCTTTGCCGACGTACAGGCGGATCTGTCTGTTCTCGACGAAGCGGAGCTGGTGATCGCGCCCTATTGGCCACACGAAAACGAAGTACCTTCTCCCGCAGTGACTGCAGCGCTGCAACGCGCGCACGAAAAAAAGATCGAGATCGCTGGACTCTGCTTAGGCGCTTTTCTCCTGGGCTATGCAGGGCTTTTGGACAATCGACGCGCCACCACTCATTGGGTGTCGGCCGATGCTTTTGAGGCGCTTTTCCCTAAGTGCCGTCTTGAGCGGGACGCACTCTACGTGGACGACGACGGAATTGTGACCTCGGCGGGTGCGGCGGCCGGAATCGACTGCTGCCTGCATCTCCTGAGAAAGCGCGTAGGCGCCGCAGTTGCCAATCAAGTTGCCCGCATGATGGTGTCGCCGCCTTTTCGAGAAGGCGGTCAATCGCAGTACATTGAAGAGCCGGTGCCGCGCTCCACCTCGGACGCGCGCATCAATGCACTTATCGTCTGGCTCTCGGCGCACATGGATGAGCCGGTTTCGGTGGAGGCCATGGCTGCTCGCGCCGCGATGAGCGTGAGGACTCTGCACCGCGCGTTTGTGCGCGCAGTCGGCATGACGCCCGGTCAATGGCTCATCACCGCACGGCTCAAGCAGTCGCAGACACTTCTCGAAACCACGAGAGCCTCGATCGAGAGCGTGGCGGAAGCCTGCGGCTTCGACTCGGCTATCACCTTCCGGCAACGCTTCAAGGAACGCTTTGGGGTTTCGCCTTCCGACTGGCGCTGCACCTTCCGTTCCCCCGAGCATCAGACGCAAGCTGGAACCGAGTAAGCAGCCGTCGATTCAACGCGAGGGTTTCCTTGCGACTTTCTATGAAGCTCAGGTGGTTTTTAAATTGCAAAAGGATCGTTCGAAGGATCCTCAATGCGGCGGTATTCGGTGAAGCCCGCGATCCGGCGGGCTTCCTCCTCGCCGAAGCGGTCGGCAATGAAGCCGAGCGCCATGTCCATGCCGGCCGAGATGCCCGAAGAGGTGTAGAAGCGCCCGTCGACCACCCAGCGGGCCTTTTTCTGCCAGTCGACCTGAGGCACGGCCTTCATCACCATCGGGAGCGCCTTCTTGTTGCTCGTCGCCTTCTTCCCGTTCAGGAGTCCGGTTTTTGCCACGAGAAGCGAGCCGGTGCAGACCGTGAGCACATGGTCCGCTTTTTGGGCGGCGGATTTGAGCATTTCAAAGAAGCGCGGGTCCTTCGGCAGAAAGGCGGGCGCTGCTCCGGGAACGAGAAGGAGCGGCGAGGCGTTTTCCATTTCGAACTTTTCCGTCATTACCGGGAGGCCCTGGGCGCTCTTCACGACGCCGCCCTCGAGGGATGCGAAGCGCATGGAAAAGTCCCTGAGATTCCCGAACATTTCGACAGGGCCCATGGCGTCGATTGTTTCAAAGCCCGGGTACAGAAGCACGGAAAGTTCCGCTTTCGGGGACTGCTCTGCGCCGGCGTTCGCTTCGGACGCCTGAACGGATGAAGCAAAAGCGCTGACCGGCAGGGCGGCTGCGAGCGAACAAACTTGCCGGCGGGTGGTGAGAAGCATGACGAAAGGTCCTCAAAAAAAACGTAATGCGTCTCAATTTTGTCCCTTTGCCATGAAGAGCTCCTGAAGCCTGGATGCTCCATTCCGGTGCAATGTTTTTTCCCTGTTTTCGCGAAAGCTTTTCTAGGCAAAACCTACTATTCGCCAACATGAATCATCAGAGAAGCACGAGAAAAGGCGGGCTTGAAAACGGGTTCTACCTAGAATCAGTCTTACGGATAAAGGCAGGAAAAGCGCGCGTCTGACGCGCAGCCTTTGTCTGCAGGAGAAATATTCATGCTTTACAACTTCATGTCCGCCTTCGTGGCCTGCCTCGTGGTAGTGCTCTTAGGCGAATGGCTCTCCAAGCTCACCAAGGGCTGGATTCCCTCAGTCTTCATTTCCGCAGTCATTCTTCTTCTCTGCTTCTGGACCTTCCTCCCGAAGACGGTGGTGGCGGACGCCAAGATCCTGCAGTTGGGCTCGACCGTTGCAATCTTCCTTCTGATTGCTCACATGGGCACGCTCTTTTCCCTGAAGCGCCTTCTTGAGCAGTGGAAGACCGTGATCATCTGCCTTGCCGGGCTTCTGGGCATGTGCTCTCTTGCATGGTTCGTCTGCCCGCTTCTCATGGATAAGACCCTCGTCATCACGGGTCTTCCTCCGCTCGCAGGCGGCATTGTCGCGACGACCATGATGCAGAAGGCGGCTCAGGACGCCGGTCTCCCCGTGGCGGCAGTCTTTGCCATTTCGATGTACTGCATTCAGGGCTTTGCGGGCTACCCGCTTACGGCAATCTGCCTCAAGCGCGAGGCGCAGAAGCTCTTGAAGGAAGCGCGCGAAGGCCATCCGGAGGGCGGCGCCGTTGTCGACAGCCGCCGCGTGATGGCTGAAGCCATGGCGCTTCCGGAAAATGAAAAGCGCGGCATTCTTGCCGTGCCGGAATCCTGGAATACGCCCTTCTTCGTGCTGCTGAAGCTTGCCCTCGTCGGCTGGCTTGCCCTCGTGATCGGCATTCTCACGGGCGTGAGCGGCGCAATCTGGGCGCTCGTTCTCGGCGTCATCTTCTGCCGCCTCGGGTTCCTTGAGCCTGACGTGCTGAGCAAGACGGGTTCGAAGGACCTCCTCTTCTTCGCGCTGATCATGTTCGTCTACAGCGGCCTGGCCGACTGTACGCCGGCGCTCCTCTTCGACCTGATCGGACCGATGCTGATTCTGCTTGTGATCGGCCTCTGCGGCATGGGCATCATGGCGTTCATTGTCGGCAAAATCCTGAAGATCTCCCCGTGGCTCGGCTACGCCAACTGCCTCACGGCGCTCTACGGCTTCCCCTTTGACGCGATCATGACCGAAAAGATCTGCCATGACGAAGGGGCAAACAAGGAAGAGGTCGACTATCTGATGAGCCGTCTCTTCCCCTCGATGATCGTGGGCGGGTTCGTCACGGTGACGATTACTTCCGTTGTGCTCGCGGGCATCTTCGTCAAGTTCCTCTGATTTCCATTTCTTCCTGACATAAGGCGTTCAGGAGCTTTCGAGAGAGAAAGCTCGCTTGGGAGCGCCTTATGTCGTTTTTCGGACGCAATCAAAAATGACTTTGCAGGACCTTATTGAAAAGTACAGCGCATATCAGATCGAGATGCGCCGCTATTTCCATCAGCACCCCGAGGAGAGCACGAAGGAGGTGAAGACCGCCCAACGCATTCGCGAGGAGCTCGATAAGGCGGGGATTCCCTGGAGAGTTTGCGGCATGGGTACGGGCACCCTTGCGCGCATTGAAGGCAAGCTCCCCGGGAAGACCATCATGCTGAGAGGCGACATCGACGCGCTTTCCGTGACGGAAAAAACGGGTCTTCCCTTTGCAAGCGAGAATGAGGGCGTAATGCATGCCTGCGGCCACGACTGCCATATCTCGATGCTCCTCACCGCCGCACGGATGCTCAACGACGTGCGCGACCAGATCAAGGGCACGGTTCTCCTCGCCTTCCAGCCTGCCGAAGAAATCGGCCGCGGGGCGCAGTCGATGATTGCCGAGGGCGCGCTCGACGGCGTCGACGCCTGCTTCGGCATGCACGTCTGGGCGGACTATCCGGCCGGCACCGTCGGGATCCGGAAGGGCCCGACGATGGCGAGCGGCGACAAGTTCACGATCACCGTGAAGGGAAAGTCCACGCACGGCGCGCAGCCCCATCACGGCACGGACGCGCTGGTGATGGCGGCCTCGATCGTCATGAACCTGCAGACGATGGTTTCGCGCGAATTCTCCCCGATTGATACGGCTGTCGTTACGGTGGGCAAATTGACGAGCGGCACGCGCTTTAATGTCGTTGCCGGCGACGCGGTGATGGAAGGCACGACCCGCACCTTCTCGAAGGAAATCCGCGACAGCTTTGCCGAGCGCATCACGCGCATTGCGAAGTGCACGGCCGAAGCGATGAGAGGCACCGCTGAAGTCAATTACGAGTACCTGGTTCCGGTCACGACGAATGACCCGAAGATCTGCGACCTGGCGGCAGAAGCCGTGACGAAGATTTTCGGCGAAGGCAAGGTGGTCGAAGCCGAACAGACGATGGGCGGCGAGGATTTCGCCTACTATCAGGAGAAGATTCCGGGCGCCATGGTGTTTCTCGGCATCCGCAACCCCGCCTGCAATGCCGTCTACCCGCAGCACCACATGTGCTATACGGTGGATGAATCCGTGCTCGTGAAGGGCGCAGCGCTCCATACGCAGACGGCGCTCAACTTCCTCGGAGTTGAATTGAAGTAACGCCTGAGGCGCGTCACGCCAGAAACGTCCCCGGAGTCCTTTCATGAATGAGAAGCTCCGGGGATTTTCTTTTTTGCTTTCCCCTACTTTTGCCATGACCCAGAACACTCCTGATTTCGCCCGCGTCTGCGGACCATTCATTGAAAAGCTTTTTTCCGATGTTCGGGAACTCACGCGTTCGCCCGCCCCGAGACGCGGCGTCACGCGCCTCGGCTACTCGCCCGAGGAAGACCGGACGGTGGAATATCTGAAGCGTGCGGGCGAGGCGCTAGGCCTTGAATCGGAAGTCGACGGCGCGGGAAACCTCTGGCTTACGCTCCCCGGGCGCGACCGGTCGCTCCCGGCGCTCGTTTCCGGCAGTCACGCCGACAGCGTGCTGGACGGCGGAAACTACGACGGGCTCGCGGGCATTGCCGCGGCTTTCTGCCCGGTTCTCTGGCTGAAGGCTACAGGCATCGTGCTCCCGCGCGACTACCGGGTGCTTGTGCTTCGCTCTGAGGAGCAGGGGCTCGTCGGCTCCACCGGGCTTCTTGGAAAACTGAAGCCCGTCGACCTTGACCGCCGCTTCATTGCGGGGGCGCCCACGTTGGGCGAGCTTCTTGCGGGTCATGGTCTTGATGTTGAGAAACTCACGGGCGGGAAGCCCCTGATGGATTTGACGAAGATCGCAGCCTTCTTTGAAGCCCATATCGAGCAGAGCTCGAAGCTCGACAACTCGAAGACCGCGCGCGTGGGTCTTGTCACCGGAATTCGCGGCATACGGCTCAACCGTAAAATCCGCGCGATCGGCGTCGGCGCGCATGCTGGCGCAATCGACTTCCCCTTCCGTCATGATGCGGCCTGCGCCTGCGCGCGCTTTGTTTCGCACATCTACGACAAATGGGCGCATGCGCTCGCGATGGGCGACGACCTGGTCGTGACGACGGGCTCGATCCGCACGCCCGACACGGCGATTCCAAATAAGATTGCGGGCGAATGCGAGATGACGCTCGACATGCGCTCGCTTGACGATGAAGCCTTTGAGCGCTTCTCTGCCGTCATCGACCGGGAGCTCGATCAGATCGCTCAGGAGATGGGCGTGACCTTTGAATCGGATCCCTCCATCATCATTCCGCCCAATCATTCCGATCCGGTGCTGATGGCGCATCTCAGAAAGGGCGCCGAGTCGCTCGGCATCGGCGTCATGGAAATGCCTTCGGGCGCCGGCCATGATGCGGCGAATTTCGGTGCGGCGGGGATCCCCTTTGCGATGCTTTTCATTGCCAACCAGAAGGGATCGCACAATCCCGACGAAGCCATGCAGATGGACGACTTCCTTGCGGCCGCGCGCGTCCTCACGGAAGCCCTGATCCGCTACGACGAGTAAAGAGAAGGATTCCCGGGCGAAGCGTGCTCCCGAAATGAAAAAGGCCGGAGGCATTCCTTCCGGCCTTTCTTCAACAATGGAGGCGCTCCGTCATCCCATCTGAGCGGCAACAGCCTTTACGAGCACGCTCACGCCGAAAAAGATGAAGAGCGCTCCCGAGACGCGGTTCATGATGGTGGAGGCTTTCGGGCCCGAGAGAAAGCGTCTCGCCCATGCGGCCGAGTAGCTGTAGCAGAAGTGAATGACGATGCCCGTGCCTGCGAAGATGGCGAGAAGGACCGCCATGCGCTCAACGTACGGATCCTCGGGCGCCACGAACTGAGGCAGGAGCGAGACGAGGTAGACGAAGAGCATCGGGTTTGTGAGCTGCAGCAGAAAGGCCGAGAGAAAGAGGGAGCATCCCTGGGGCTTAGGTCCCGATTCGGATTCAATGCCGCCCTCTTCGAGCGAGCGGAAGCTCTTTGCCGGGCTGTGCCAGGCGCGCCAGCCGAGGTAGAGAAGGACAATCGCCGAGGCTACCTGAAGCGCTGTAAAGAGGACGGGCGAGGTGGTGAGAACGGCGCCCAGGCCCACTGCGCAGAGGAGCGCAATCACGAAGGAACCGAGGACGTTCCCGAGCGGCGCCTGCCAGGCAGAGCGCATGCCGCCTCTCAGGGCCGAGGAAATCGTAAAGAGAACGCCGGCGCCGGGGGTGAGGACGGTAACGAAGGTGATGGCAAAAAAGACGGAAAGGTCGTGCATGCCGGATCGGGAAAAGGCAGATGAGTAATAAAGTCTGACTTCAAAATCTTAGAGCTCAAGGAGGAGAGCGGCTCTCAGCGTTTTCGAGAATTGGCGGCGCCTGCGGTTCAGGCCCGCAAAACGACGCTCTATGCGCTGATACGTCCTCGATTCAGGCGTTCTGCTTAGAGATGCGGGTGTTTTCACGACGTGAAGACGATATTCTTTAAAGAATATTCTCTGCGAAATTCGGGATGTGACGTTTCCGGAGGGCGGTGAAGAGTCCGTCCCTCAGACGTTCGTCCCTTCAGGAGAAAACACCCATCTTTTTGTTGAGCAGCAGCGGTTTGAGCGTGATGCGAAAAAACGCGGGCTGCGCATTTATTTTCATGAGGCAAGTCGATGAATCTTTCCACACTCCCGAAGGCGCTCTTTGAGGCATATAAGAACAATGCTCCGCTCGAAATGAAGGCCTGCGAAGGCATTCTCAACGACTTCGAAACGGCGTACGAAGTGCAGCGCGCGGTTGCCGAGCAGAAGGGAGAGCCTACGGGCGGCTACAAGATTTCGCTCACGAGCAAGACGACCCAGGACATGTTCGGGACGACCGAGCCGCTCTTCGGCGAACAGATTCCCTCGCGCATCCTTGCGGCTCCCGCCGTCCTTCAGATGGCCGAAATGAATGAGCCCCTGATTGAGGTCGAGCTCTCGATGATTCCGAAGGTTGATCTCGAGCCCGGGATGTCCGACGAAGAGCTCCTCAGGAACGTCACCGTCGCGGGCGGCATTGAGGTTCCGGATGCGCGCTTCAAGGCCTGGTTCCCGGCCCTCAACAAGTATCTCGTCGTCGCGGACTGCGCCGTCGGCGGCTACATCATTCACGGCACGCCGGTGGACGGCACGGAGCTTAAGCTCGAAGACCTCCTCAAGATTCATGTGGATCTCCTGAAGGACGGCAAGGTCATCAAGTCGGGCGACTCGACGGAAGTGCTCGATCAGCCGATTCATGCGCTTAAGTGGCTCGTTGAGGCGCTTGCCAAGCGCGGCAGAAAGCTTGCGGCCGGCCAGGTTGTTTCGACGGGCACCTTCTTCGTGCCGCCGAAGCTCGAAAAGGGTGAATACATCGCCCGCTATACGGGCGCCATTACGGAAGATGTCAAGCTCTCTGTTCGCTAAAGACTTTTGATGGGATTCGTTTCCTGAAAGCCCGGCAGCCGGATGCGTTCCGCTGCCGGGCTTCATTTTTTCCACGAAAGATAGGAAGCCCTCGGCGC
>CECF01034810.1_pt1 | contig 13994 bp, 7 predicted proteins | sample 554751 | NCBI WGS metagenome assembly CECF01 (sample SAMEA3182099, study PRJEB8094) | gut metagenome | biome: human; feature: gut; material: Stool; isolation source: human stools | place: Canada | collected 2012-06-12 | reverse complement strand
GGAAGCATATATAAAAAGGTATTCGTCGTATTTATAAGCTGTATAGCCATGCTGTTAATAAATACGACGGTACTTATGCTTCTTGGAAAAGCGCTGTCTTTAGATATGGAAGAACTTATATCGGGAAACGGCACGGCGAGGCTGATGGTTCTGTTCTTGACAAAATTTTTATATTTCCTTTTGACTCGTTTCTTGTTGAAATTAAACGGCAGGGGTGAATATGATCTCGGTAAATCGGAGTGGATAATGCTTTTGTCGATTTTTACGGTGACGTTTGTTGTGGGAATAGCTGTGCTGGAATGTACCGTAAACGGAACGAACGCCGAAATGTTTATGGCGGCTTCGGTTTCGGGATTGATACTGATAAACATAATATCATACATTCTTATGCTTCGGATGAATAAAGAAAACGCCGAAAGAACAAAGGCGATGCTTCTGAAAATTCAGATAAAAGAGAACATGGAAAGTGTTCGCGAAATACATAAGATGTATGAAGAAATAAAGCAACTCCGCCACGACGCGAAGCATTGGATAACCGGGAGTCTGGCGTTGATCAGAAAGAAAAACTATGATGAAGCCGAAAAATACCTTGCGGGGCTAATGGAAGAAAAGATAGGAACTATAAGAGATTATGTAATGACGGACAGCGACGTCATAAACGCGATCATAAATTCCAAGCTGTCCGAGGCAAGTGAAAAAGGGATCGATGTGCGTGCAAGCGTTGGAAGGGAGATAGGAGGAACTGACGAGTACGGACTGAGCGTAGCGTTGGCAAACCTTTTAGACAATGCAATAGAAGGTTGCATGAGGATACATGGCGAGAGGAAGATGTATTTTGAGATGTTCGTTGACGGAGAATATTTAAAGGTGTTTGTAAAAAATACATATGACAAGAGTGGGATAGATTTGGAAACCCGAAAGGAAAATAAAAAATTGCACGGTTTTGGTGTCAAGAGCATCAAAGAATTTAGTGAAAAAAATGACGGATTTGTGAACTTTTACGAGGAGAACGACGAGTTTTGTGCAAATATGTGGATAATAGCAAATAAATCTTGTCTTTTTACGTCGTAATTTTGCAAGTTGCGCAAAACTATTGACTTTTATATTTAAATCGGCTAACATGAACATAGGGTGATTTTATGATCAGTTTCTTATGTAATCGGTTAGCCGAGTTTTTGTGCGAAAAAAACATTATAGCCAAAGATGAGAAAGAAATTTATATATATGGATACGAAATAATTATAACGACGATCTTAGGCGCTGTGTTGGTGTTTGCGGTTGCGCTATTGACTGGTAGATTTATGGAGGCAATTTGTTTCTTTATAGTGTTTGTGTTAACACGCCAGTTTTGCGGAGGATACCATTCGCAAACACGATTACTGTGCAGCATAACTTTTATGCTGTGTTATGCAGCGGTATTATTTTTTAACAGTGTACTGGAACCGATATACTCATGGTTTATACACTTGCTTATCTTTGTTCCTTACTTTGCGGCGATACTTGGATATGCGCCGATCATTAATGAGAATAAGCCATTAACTGATAGGGAAATTGTTATTAATCATAATAAAAGCATTGTTATATCAATTGCTTGGCTTATTATATCAACCTTGTTGTTATTCTATAAGCCTATCTTATCATCTGCTATTGATTTGACATTATTGGTCATAGCAGCTTTAATGATGATAGAAATTTTAAAACGAAGGAGGGAGAAAACATGAAGAAGATAACGAACAAACTGCTTACAGTTGTTGCTAAAGCAGGTAAGGATACAGCTGTAAAAACTTGCGGTGCCGCTTCTTTCTTCTACTGCTACCAGCCTAAGGAGCCGGCAGCTCTGAAGAAGATTGCAAAGAAGTAATCGGATTGTCTGTTAAACAGTGGAAAGCTCAACGACAGTTTACCAGGCTCAAGAAGATTCGGCATGCGGACGTCTCGCTTGCCGAATTGTCAAATAACACATCTGTATCTGGCACGATTGCGGCAATGTGAACTGCCAAGGCAGAAGTTTAATTATATAGCTGGTTTAAAGTACATACGTAGAATTGTTTTTCTACATAAATGCTGGGAGGTAAATATGACAACGAAAGCAAAATGCGTTTGGAAGAAATTCACTGCGCTCCTTTTATCCTTTGCAATTATAATGACAATGACCCCAGATTTTTCTTTATCGGTTTTTGCAGAGGCTTTTGAACATGAATATTTTTCGACAACAGACAGTTCGGCAGTTCCGGACGATTATGAACCTATGGCTTCTGCGGAGCGCAGACGTGCAAGAGTTATGGCTGCGTCTGTTGAAGATGAATTATCGGAAAAAACACAGGTCTTACTTATAGAAGATACAATGCCGTGGAGAAGCAATACAAATTCAAATTTGTTGAATATGCTTGGCATAAGTTATAAAAAGGTAAAAACGAATGAGTTTTTATCACAGGACTTGGGTAATTTTTCCGTTATAGTATTTGCCAATGATCAACAGTTTGCGGCATACAATAACTATGCTACTTTCCGTGAGCAAATTGAAATGTTTGCGGAACTTGGCGGTGTTGTCCTTTTTGGCGCGTGCGACGGCGGTTGGGCGAACGGTGATATTACAACGGAGCTTCCCGGCGGCGTTACAAAGTACAGAGCATATGAGAGTCGAAACTATATAGTTGATGAAGATCACCCCATAGTTACGGGCGAATTATCCGACAATACAGCCCTGACTGACAGCATATTGTACGGGAATTATTGCAGTCATGTTTCATTTAATGAGGACACTCTGCCCGAAAATGCGAACGTGATTCTGAGAGATACAAGCCGTAAAGCCCCCACGCTTGTGGAATTTCCTTATGGCAGAGGGCATATTATTTTGTCGGGTCAAACATGGGAACATAATTATGTCTACGCCAACGCTTTTTCAAAGCGGTCAATGGACGACCTGTTTCTTTATGCAATAAGTATTGCGGACATAGATGTAAATTCTATGCCGCCTATTGCCGTTTCGGTTGACGCTCCAAAACAGATTGAAATATCAAGTGGTCGATACAATCCGAACCCGATGGAGGTAAAAGCGTTCTTAAAAAATATTAGTGATGATGCCGTTGACGAAGTTACGGTAGAGATTGTTCTTCCTGCTGGACTATCGTTGGCGAAAGGTTCTGACGCATCTGTTGAGATCGGAACGATGCAACCAGAACAGAGCAGTGAGGTTCAGTGGAAAGTAAATATAGCCGCTGTAAATTCAGATAAGGATTACCAGTATAAAATCATTGTTAATGCCGCAGATGGGTATCAAAAGGTAGTGACCAAGACGCTTCATGTCCCGTTTTTAAAGCAGGAAAAGGCTCTTGAATATACGATTTTCTCGGTCAGTGAAACAGCGGATCTGAATTTGTATGGCTGGAAAAGCAACATTAACGGAAACGTCTATACGGGAAAGAACTTCAATTACGGCGGTTCTGAATTTTACGTTAAAGGAAGAATCGACGCTGTTGGAAATATAATCACAAACGGCTGGAAGACCGAAATAACCGAGCGTATTGAAAACTCGGAGAAAATTGATATGCCCAATTTTGATGCTGCGATTTTTGAGGAGGCTGCGCCGTTTGAGCTTTTTGAAGATAGTCCCGCATTCGTTCAGGACAGAAATGTTATAGATTCGTCGATCAAGGTAAACGGCGATGTGGTTATCAGCGGAACGACATTCGAAGGTGATTGCTATATTATTGCTGAAGGCAATATTACATACAATGTTCAGAGCTTCAATACCCTCGGGCGAGTTGTATTGTATTCCAGGAACGGAAATATCACGATTAACGGTTCGTCAATCGAGATAAACGGTATTATGTATGCGCCCTCAGGGAACGTCAATTTCAACACCTATGAAACGACGCTAAACGGACGTATTGTTGCCGATGCTATTAATTTTAACGGAAGTGTTTTTAATATTAACGGACAGTCAGAAGATTGGGAGCTTATCGGCGGAGGGAATACTCCTGTCAAAGAAGATGTGGCTATATCTGCAGATGTTCCCAAGTATGTTCCGGCTGCTGCTGTTATAAATATACCTATTATAAATATAAACGATATTGAAGGTCTTACTTACTCGGCTGTATTTGACGGCAAAAACATGGAGATAGAGGACGGAGTGATAAAACTCATCGTTCCCGATATACAGGGAGAATATGTTTTGACCGTCAGCGCGGATGCTCCGAACGGAGGACACGATTCTATTTCGTATGATTTGACAGTTGATATGGTGGCACCATCAGTAAAGATAGATGCGAATAAAACGTTTGCATACACAAACTGTGATGATATTTCCGTTAAGGTTACAGCGGAGGACGACTGTGCACTGCGGAATGTTTTGATTTATATCAACGGTGAGAAAACCGAATATGAACGAAACGAAGAGTTTTTCATATCAGCCGCTGAAGCCGGTGTTTATACAATAAGAGCTGAGGCTATTGATGAAGCGGGTAATATCTCTGTAACCGAAATTGTGATCACCATAGCGGAGGATATTATAGATAAGGAGCCGCCCACAGTTTCTCTGGTCTTTGACAAGGATGTATATTGTGTGGGTGAAACAGCTGTTATTACCGCACGAGCTGAAGATAATATCGCTGTAGACAGAGTTGAACTTCTTTATAACGGTAGCGTATATACATTTGGTGATGATAATACTCTGACTATTGAAAACCTTGCGGATGGTGAAAATGTATTTACTGTAACTGCATACGACACTTCGGATAACCGTGTTACAATGATTTATACGATTGTTGTTAGAAATGTGTTTGACATTACACCTCCGGAAGTTGCAATAGAAAGCATAATTCCCTCTGAGATATACGTTGAAGAAACGATCACAATAACTGTAAGTGCTTATGATGAAAGCGGTATATCCGAGCTCACAGCAACGATAAACGGAATTTGTGTTCCCGTTGTAAACGGCACGATAACATACGTTCCGACGGAAGTTGGAAGTTACAACATAGCTGTAGTGGCGGTGGATATATACGGAAATACCAATACCGCGACGGTTTCGTTTGAGGTTCGCGAACGAGTTGTTCCAGACACCGAAGCTCCCCGTATAACCGCAAATATACAGTACGGCGAAAAACCGGTTGTAAACAATCCTTTTATTATTACCGTTGATGCTGAAGATAACAGCGGTAGCACGGAGGTTGCGGTCAGGATAAACGGTCAGGAAATAAGCGGAACAAACAACGAATATGTTTTTGTTCCGGAAACCGTGGGCAATTATACGATAGAAATATCTGCAACAGACCCATCGGGAAATTCTGCATCCTGCTCGTATACGATCTATGTTGGCGAGGATTCGCAAATCGACGAAGTACCTCCTGTGCTCTCGGCAACATTTGAAAATCTTGTCGTGCAAAGCGGAGATACAATAAGAGTTAGCGTCGAAGCAACCGACAACAGAAGTGAAGCGCACGTGTCCGCTGAGGTCAACGGTGTTTTAATTCCGATAACAAACGGTGTTATAGAATATGTTCCCGAAACGATCGGAGATTACTTGTTTGTTATTACCGCGACAGACGATGCGGGCAACGTTTCGTCAATAAGTCAGAATATCAAAGTCGTAGAGAAGATTGATGATACGACTCCTCCCACTCTCGTTGTAAACGGCATGCCGTCTCGCATTGTATTGGGCGAGGTGATCGAAGCGCAAATTGACGCGTCCGATGACATTGGGAACGTGTCGCTGACGGCTTTCGTAAATGACGCCGAGATAGCTGTAAATAATGGCAAATTGACATATGAACCCGAATCGGCGGGAGAATATCAATTCGTTATCACAGCCGCAGATGAAGCGGGAAATGAAACGACAGTTACAAAAAGAGTCATTGTAACCGATCAGGCAGTCGCGGACACGACCCACCCCGAGTTGGAAATAATCAGTTTTCCCGCGCAAGCAAATGTCGGCGAGGAAGTAAAGCTTGAATTCCGCGCCACCGACGATAGCGGCGAAGTATTTGTTACCGTGACCGTAAACGGAGATGAAATCCCCGTTACAGACGGAACGGCTGTGTTTACTCCCGATAAAGCCGGCGCATACGATGTGATCATTTCGGCATACGACGCGGCGGGCAACAGCCGTACCGCAAGCGGAACGATCACGGCTGTCTCCGTCTCGGATACCACGCTCCCCACAATGAGCATAACCGGGCTTACCCATTATATGACGCTCGGAGAAACGCTCGTTATCGGCATAACCGCGTCCGACGACAGCGGCATTGTAAACACGACCGCAACGATCAACGGAAAAGCTGTGGATATCATTGACGGTAAAATCGAGTTCACCCCCGACACGACCGGAATTTATAAGTTTATCATAAGAACTGAAGACCCATCGGGTAATTATGTTCAAAAGGAATATGACATTCTTGTAACCAAGCCGCTTAAATTTGATGACGGCAAGCCCGTTGTGACAATAAATGCAAATAACGGCTCGGACACCGCAAATGTCGGCGAGACCATAGATTTCGAAGTGACCGCGAACGACCCCGACGGGATAGCGTCTGTTTCCGTAACCGTTAACGGCAAGGAAATTGAACTTGACGAGGACGGAAAAGCGTCGTTTACCCCCGATGAGATCGGAAGATATACCATTACGGTAAAAGCAACCGATACACTAGGTAACGAGATACGTGAAAGCGTAAAGATCAAGGTGATAGATCCGACCGACAAAACAGTCTGCGACATAGCGATTTCTTCTCCAGCAGACGGTGCTGTTGTAACATCACCCGTTGAGGTTACGGGAACTGTATCCGGAGAAGGTTTGGTTTACTATGCCCTTGAATACTGTTCAGTTGATGGTACAGAATACACGGAGTTTGCTTCAGGAAATACCGCTGTCAACAATGGTGTTCTTGGAATGTTTGATCCCACTCTGCTTGAAAACGGATACTACAATATCCGCTTGACTGCGCGTAGCTCAAACTACTCTGTTACCGACGAGATAGTTATTTCCGTTGAGGGACAGATGAAGATAGGCAACTACTCTATAGCATTCCAAGATATGGACATTTCTGCTGCAGGTTATCCGCTCACTGTTATCAGAAACTATGATAGCAGAAACAAATCCAGGAGCGGCGACTTTGGTTACGGCTGGGATATGACTCTGTCGAGCATCAAACTGTCGGAGAGCTGTGAGCCTGGTCTTTACTGGACACAGAAAACAGCAAATTCTGGTTTCGTGACAAAGTATTATTTTTCAGAAGATAAAACTCACGAAATCTCTATAGATTACGGCAACGGCAAAACTGACAAGTTCAAGATGAAGCTGTCTCCCGATCAGCAGAATCTATATCCTATTCGATATGATATTTCCGTAAGCTACGAGCCGCAGGGCAATACCAAATCCAAGCTTGAAGCAATTGGTACAACCACAGGTCTTATCTTTAATGGTAACAAGTTGTATTATTCCGACACGCTCAATACATACAATCCAAGCAAATACAAGCTAACCAGAGCTGATGGTACGGTATACATTATAAGCGATACCAACGGTGTTGAAAGCATTACCGATACCAACGGCAACATTATAACCTTTACCGAGAACGAGGTAAAGCACTCCGACGGCAAGTCAATAGTGTTTGAGCGCGATACCGAGAACCGCGTTACAAAGATCACCGATCCATACGGCAAGACCATCAAGTACACTTACGGTTCCAACGGCGATCTCTCCGTTGTAACAGATAAGGCGGGAGAAACCACAACATTCAAATATGACAGAAACCATTATCTCACGGATATTATTGATTCGCGCGGAATAAAGGTAGCACGTAACGAGTATGACGATAACGGCAGACTTATCGCCACAATCGACGCTAACGGCAACCGCCTTGAATTTTCGCATGATATTGAGGGCAGACAGGACGTTGTAACGGATCGTCTCGGTCACTCTACCGTTTATATCTACGACGGCAGAGGAAACGTAATTTCCGAGACCGACGCGCTTGGCAATACTACGCTGTCCACATATGACAGCTACGGCAATCTCAAGACCAAAACCGACGCGCTCGGCAATGTTACGACCTACAACTATGACGCGCAGGGCAACTTGCTCTCCATGACAAACGCGCTGGGGGAAACCGTAAACAACACTTATACCGAAAAGGGGCAGCTTAAAACTATAACCTCTATGGGTGTAACCCAATTTGTTGTGGATTATGACAACTTCGGCAATCTTACAAATACGACCGACGCGGAGGGCAATGAAACCAAGTACCAATATGACCTCAAGGGCAGAGTCACAAGCATAACCGACGGCATAGGCAGCCATATGCAGATGTCGTATGACTCCGAGGGACGTGTTGTATCCTCTGTTAACGGAAACGGCGAGACAGTAACCTTTACCTACGATTCCGAGGGCAACTGCGCTTCCAAGACTGTAACCAGAACGACCGAAAACGGCGTTGAAAATCTTACGGAGAAGTATGCCTACGACGTTTACGGAAACGTAACACAGATAATCTACGCGGACGGCTCCGTGACGAACACCGAGTATGATTCCGTCGGCAATATGACCGCCGCGGTCGATTCAAATGGCAGAAGAACGACCTATGATTACGATCTCTACGGAAATCTCGTAAAGATCACATACTGCGACAATACCACCGAGACCTTCGAGTATGACGCGGAGAACAGAAACATAAGAGCAACGGATCGTCTCGGCAGGACTGTTGAGATGACCTACGACGCGGTTGGAAACCTTGTTGAAAAAACATATCCCAACGGCTCTAAGGTAAGCTATGTCTATGACGCAAAATACCGTCTTGTTTCGACAACCGAGGCAAACGGCGGCACTACCAAATACGAGTACGACGCGCTTGACAGAAACACGGCGATCATAGACGCGCTCGGCAGCAGAACCGAGTTCGGCTATAGCGCGACAAGCGGTCAGCTTGAAACCATGACCGACGCAAAGGGCAATACCTATACCTACGGCTACGACCTTAACGGCAACCGCACCTCCGTGACTATGCCCGACGGCACGACCGTAACCACCGCTTATGACGCGAGAGGTCGGGTTGTTTCTCAGACCGATCAGCACGGCTACACAACAAAATACGCCTATGACGGCGCCGACAGGCTGACGTCAGTCACTGACGCGCTCGGAAGCACCTGGAGATACGCTTACGATTCCGTAGGGGAACTCATTTCGATAACCGACGCGAACGGCAACACCACACGTTACGAATACGACAGCTGCGGCAGAGTGATCAAGACCACAAACGCAAAGGGCGGCACCGCGACCGTAACTTATGATGAGATCGGCAACGTTCTCACCTCGACAGACTACGCGGGCAACACCACTTCCTACGTTTACGACGACCTTGACAGAGTTGTTTCCAAGACCGTAGGCGGCGACAGCGTATTCTACGCCTACACCAATGACGGACTGCTGTCAAGCGTAAGCGACATAAACGGCACGATCAGTTATACCTATGACCTTATGAACGGATTGAAATCCGTGACAACATATGACGGCAGCACTATTGAGTACAATTACGACGACGCTTGCCGTCTGACAGAGGTAACAACTCCGTTCGGAGCGACGCAATACGAGTACGACCTTATGGACAGACTTGTGCGCGTAGTGGCTCATGACGGCACGGCAACTCTCTACGAATATGACGTCAACGGCAACAGAACCGCAGTGCGTTACGCCAACGGAATTGTTGCTTCCTACGAATATGACGAGGTAAACCGCCTTGTCCACGAAAAGGTGCTTGACAAAAACGGCGCGTCTGTGGTAGAATATAGCTATACCCTCGGCGCGGCGGGCGAACGGCTGAAAGTCGTTGAAACGGGCAGAACCGTTGAATACGAATATGACGAGCTTTACCGCTTGGTAAAGGAGACCGTTACCGACCACAGCGGCACGACTGTTACCGAATACACCTACGACCGCAACAGCAACCGCCTTACAAAGACTGTTGACGGTGTGATGACCGAGTATGTCTACAACGAGCTGAATCAGCTTGTTTCCGAGACGGGCATCTCTTACGAGTACGACCTTAACGGAAATCTCGTAAAGAAAACCGAAGATAACCAAACCACCACCTACACCTACAACGCGCAGAACAAGCTCATCAGAGTTACCGTTCATAGCGGGCAGCAGGTTAATGTTGAGGAATACCGCTACGACTATGCGGGCAACCGTATAGCGAAGATCGGCGAACTCAGCACAACATATTATCTTGTCGACACCAACGGAGCGCTTTCACAGGTGCTTGCGGAGTACGACGAGAATAGCTCTTTGAAAACCTATTACACCCGCGGCGCGGAACTTATTTCGCAGGAGAGAAACGGCACGAAGTCGTACTATCTATATGACGGTCACGATTCCGTGCGAGTGCTGACTGATGAAAACGGCGCGGCTACCGACTTCTACACCTATGATGCGTTCGGCAACCTTATCGAGCAGATCGGCGATACCGAGAATAGCTATCTCTACTGTGGCGAGCAATTTGACAGTTTCACAGGCTTGTACTATCTCCGCGCGAGATACATGAATCCCTCGACAGGCACGTTCATCACTATGGACGAGTATTCGGGAAGCGTGTTTGAGCCGGTTTCGCTGCATAAGTACCTTTATGCGAATGCGAATCCCGTGATGTACAGCGATCCTAGTGGATACAATGCAGCTGCGCTGTCCTTAGGTGGAATTGGTAGCGCTTTTGCAAGTTATGCTATTGCCATCGCTCCTTATGCTGTAGCATCGGCATGTGCTATTTCCATTGGATTAAAAATGCTTAACGCTTTATTGGATTTGCTGTTTAACGTTACCATAACATATTCTATTATTGAACTGCAAATAACGGCACTGACAGCAACGGATTCAAACTATGCGGTTGCAGCAATGGATATGATCGTTGAAAACATGATCAGTTCATTACAAAGTATTGTCGATAAAAAAATCAATTCTAAATCGAAAACTCCTTACACCGTTTATACGCTGGTTGATGGTTCTGATAATACTGTTAGATATGTTGGTAGAACTAGGAACTATGAAAAACGAATGGCGGCACATAGAAAGGCAGGAGGAAAAAATGCGACTTTGGAACGTGGTGGCAAAATTGAACATTTGACTTATGCTCAATCACGTGCATTAGAGCAAACTCTTATGGTTTATTACCATTCGCGAAATTGGCTTAGTGAGAATGGCAACAACGATATAAATGGCATTTCTCCTAAAAATAAAAACAAATCTAAATATTTTGGTGCATTACAAGACTTGTTGGAAAACGAAATTGATAATGAGCTTTTGTGCTACACCGAAAATATGGGACTTTGGTGGTGACAGTCACTTCAGTGCAATCATGGAGGTGTTTATGGGAAATTGGGGAGCGGGAATATTTCAAAATGACATTTCCGATGATGTTAAGACTGACTATAAAAATAAACTGAAAATGGGAAAATCCGACGAAGTAGCATTGCAAGAAATTCTATCCGAAAACTCCGAATTTCTAGATGATGCCGAGGATAAGTTCGATTTCTGGTTTGGTTTGTCGTCGGTTATGTCAGACTTGGGCAGACTTACGGAGGAAGTCAGAAATATCGCTGTGGGGCTTATTGACAGAGGAGGAGATGTGTTTCGATTCGAGGATGATAAAAGCGAACTGAAAAAGCGGAAAGCGGAACTTGAGAAGCTGCGCAATAAGCTTGTCGGCGAGCAGCCGGAGCGCAAAAGAATTCCCGTCGTAAAAGCGTTTTTATGTCCTTGGAAGCCGAACGACATACTCATATACACGCTTGATTCCGAGTGCTTTAAAGATAAGCCGTATTTCAATAAATTTATCGTGTTGCTTGTCGATGAAATAGTCAACTACGATGTTGATATTCCTTTGGGAGATATGCTGCCTATAACCTATCTCAAAATCTGTGACGATTATCCGAATTCGGCGGAGGATATTAATAATTCACCATTTATACCGCAACGGTTTATTTTCTATCTGAATAACCCCAAAAAGAACAAATTAGAGAGAGAACACCGTTTCATGTGGTATCGTGATGGATTTAAAAAACAATCTTCGCGATTTGAATTATGGGGTAATTACGAATTTACACGACCCTATAACAAACCATGGACTTATCCCAGCATAAAAGACTTGAGAGATTTCCATACGACTATAGCTTGTATGCTGAACCGCTTTGACGAATATATTATCGAGTCGCTTGACTTTTATAAAGATGATTTATAAACCAATAGTACTTGATTGATAGGAACGCAAGCACTCCTACAACGCGCAGAACAAGTCCATTAGAGTTATCATTCATAGCGGACAGCAGATGAATGTTGAGAAATATCGCTACGACTATGCGGGCAGCCGTATGGCGAAAATCGGCAATTTGAGCACTTTTCCGTGTCGCTATGAACCATATCAATATCTCATTTCCCCTAGCGCTTTTATAGAGCAAGGGGAAATTTTTTATAAAAAATTTACCAATAATATATGTATATATCCTCATAGGATATTTGAATTATTCCGTTTTAAGTGCAAAAGATGTAGAATAAAAGTATAGTAGCACGAAGGAACGGAGCAGTGAAATGGAAAAGGCAGATGACATAATAGATTACAAAGCCGTGGGAAAACGAATCAAGACAGTGCGTAGGAACAAAGGGCTGTCTCAAAAGGCGTTGGCAACAGTTATGGATATAAGCGCTACAAATCTTTCACATATTGAGCGCGGAGCGACAAAGGCGAGCCTTCCGACGCTTGTAAAAATCGCAAATTCACTCGGAGTGTCTATGGATGAGCTGATGTGCGACAGTCTTACGAGCTCCAAGCATATTTCGCAGGGTGAGATTGCGGACATTGTAGATAAATGCAGTCCAAAGGAGGCTCGTATAGTAGCGGCAACAGTTAAAGCCATGTTCGAGGAAATGCATGGGAAAGTCGACTGAAAAGGGAGCTGACAGCATTGGTGAAATTTGCGGTGTGCGACGATGAGCCTGAGGTGTTGAATCATATATCGGATAAGCTTCGGGAATATTATCCTGAGAAGTGCGAAATAAAGAAGTACGGGGACGGCGAAAGCCTGCTTGCGGATTGCCGTAAACAGCTTTTTGACGCCCTCTTTTTAGATATAGATATGCCCGGGCTGGACGGAATGGAGTTGGCAAAGAGGATTAGAGAACATAATGAGTGTATTAAGATTATATTTGTGACGAATAAGGACAATCTTGTTTACAGCTCACTTAAATATGTACCGTTTAGATTTATAAGGAAAACACATTTTGAGGAAGAGTTTTCAGAAGCAGCTGTGGCATTGCAGGATTCTATTGTGCGATCCAATGCCACTGTAATATTTAACACAAAGAACGGTGAGATTTGCGTACAGGTTTGCAACATTGTATATGCCGAGGTGATAAATCATTCTATAACAGTATACATGGCAAAAGATAAGTTGACGGTGTTCAAATCAATGGATGGGCTTGAGAATGAATTGGGCAAATTCGGCTTTTTAAGAACGCATAAATCATTTTTAGTGAATCATATACATATAGCTTCAATTAAACAAGGCAGAGTATTTACGGATACGGGTTTGGACCTTCCGTTAAGCAGAAGTCGAGCTGACGAGGTAAAACTTAAGCTGCAGCAATGGTCAAGGAAAAAATAAAGTCAAGGGGGCGCAAGTATGATTGTTGCAGAGATTGCCGCAAGTGCGGTGGAATGTATGATTATGGCAGAGTTTTTAACACGTTTTATGGGTTTGAAAAATGACAGATATAAGATAGCGAAAGCCTCAATATGTTTTTTGCTGCTGTTTGCGGACGGAATCATATGTCCCTTGCTGACGGATATTGAAATCGTTTCTGTCCTTGTAATACTGGTCGTGGAAGTAACATATAGTGTAATTTTCCTTAGAGGAAGCATATATAAAAAGGTATTCGTCGTATTTATAAGCTGTATAGCCATGCTGTTAATAAATACGACGGTACTTATGCTTCTTGGAAAAGCGCTGTCTTTAGA
>CECF01041266.1_pt1 | contig 14059 bp, 10 predicted proteins | sample 554751 | NCBI WGS metagenome assembly CECF01 (sample SAMEA3182099, study PRJEB8094) | gut metagenome | biome: human; feature: gut; material: Stool; isolation source: human stools | place: Canada | collected 2012-06-12 | reverse complement strand
GTGTAGTACAATTACCGTGCTATTGGGGGCTTTTTGCGCCCTGAAAACAGATGGTACACTAAATGGTACACCATATAATCGGCAAAGTCAGAATATCAAGCAAAATCAAGGCTTTAAGAAAGGAAAATAGAAAAAATGAAATTAGGTATCGTAGGACTCCCAAACGTGGGAAAAAGTACACTTTTCAATTCACTTACAAAGGCAGGAGCGGAATCAGCTAACTATCCGTTCTGTACAATAGATCCAAACGTAGGAATCGTTGCAGTGCCGGATGAGAGACTGGACAAGCTCACAGAGATGTACAACTCAGCCAAGACAACACCTGCTGTTATAGAATTTGTAGATATAGCGGGCCTTGTAAAGGGTGCGTCAAAGGGTGAAGGACTTGGAAACCAGTTCCTTGCAAATATCAGAGAGGTTGATGCCATCGTTCACGTTGTAAGATGCTTTGAGGATACAAATGTCATCCACGTTGACGGTTCCGTAGACCCGATCAGAGATATAGAGACCATCAATCTGGAGCTGATCTTCTCAGATATAGAGGTGCTCGACAGAAGGATCGCCAAGACCATCAGAGGTGCAAGAAATGACAAGATGCTTGCGAAGGAGCTTGACTTCCAGCAGAGGATCAAGGCTCACCTTGAGGATGGCAAGCTTGCCAAGACCATAGAGGTCGCAGATGAGGACGAGCAGGCGTGGATAGAGGAATATAACCTTCTCACATGGAAGCCAGTAATATTTGCCGCAAATGTAGGCGAGGAAGACATTGCGGACGATGGCGCTTCAAATGAGAACGTGCAGAAGGTAAAGGAATACGCAAAGGACTTCGATGCAGAGGTATTTGTAGTATGTGCACAGATAGAACAGGAGCTGGCAGAGCTTGATGATGAGGAGAAGAAGATGTTTCTCGAGGATCTTGGAGTTAAAGAGTCTGGTCTTGACAAGCTTATCAAGGCAAGCTACTCACTTCTTGGTCTTATCAGTTATCTGACAGCCGGAGAGACAGAGTCAAGGGCATGGACCATCAAGAAGGGAACGAAGGCACCTGGAGCAGCTGGCAAGATCCACTCAGACTTTGAGAGAGGATTTATCAAGGCAGAGGTTGTCAGCTACAAGGATCTTATGGACTGCGGAAGCATGCTTGCAGCAAAGGAGAAGGGCCTTGTGAGACAGGAAGGCAAGGAATATGTGGTTGAGGATGGAGATGTTATACTCTTCAAGTTTAATGTATAAAAAAATCTTTGTGATGACACAGATGTAGTGCGGATAAGATCAGATTGCATCTGCTTCACAATAGAATATAGGAGGATGTAATGATATGTCTCAGATATCAGAATATTTTAGAAGCATATTCTTTCCGAATCTTGGGATAACCCTCAGAAACATAGGTGACCATATCAATATAGGAAGCTTTGAGGTGAGGTTCTACGGGATCATCATCATGATAGGATTCCTGCTGGCATATGTACTCGTCACAAACGAGGCAAAGAGAACAAAACAGAATCCGGAAATGTATCTGGATTTCATACTTATACTTATCATTCCGGCGATACTTGGAGCAAGACTCTACTATATCCTGTTCAGACTTGACCAGTATATAGTGCAGGGCGATGTGGGAGCTACACTCAAAGCCATGCTGAATATCAGAGGCGGCGGACTTGCCATATACGGTGGAATCATCGCAGGAGTCATCACAGCGGTAATCTTCTGCAAGGTGAGAAAAGTAAGCTTTGTGCTCATGGCGGATACAGCCACATTCGGAATACTGATCGGGCAGATACTTGGAAGATTTGGCAACTTCTTTAACAGAGAAGCATTTGGCGCATATACGAACAGTAAGATGGCCATGGCGATTCCTCTTGATTACTACAGATCAGAGGGCAATCTTGATTATCTGGAGAGAACCGGGGTCATCACACAGAAGATGCTGGACAATGTGATGAATATAGACGGAATGGACTGCATAACAGTCCACCCGACATTCCTGTATGAGTCCCTGTGGAATCTTTTGCTGCTTGTGTTCTTATTTATATATAGAAAGCACAAGAAATTCAAAGGAGAGTTCGCTCTCATATATGTGGGCGGATACGGACTTGGAAGATTTATCATCGAAGGTCTCAGAAGTGATTCCCTGATGATCGGCAATACAGGGATTAAGGTATCCCAGGCGCTTGCACTTGTATGCTTTGTAACTGCCGTGGTACTGCTTGTCATAAATTATGTAAGATGTGCCAGGAAAGGCTGGCCTGCTGCAGTGATGGGAGACGCCGCTGGCACAGAAGTGAAGATTAGTGGCGAAAGTGATCCTGCGGATACAGATGTGGAGACCAGTGGTGAAGCAGACGCAGCCGGTACAGAAGTGGAGACCAGTGGTGGATCAGATGACGCTGGAGAAAAATGACAAAGATGCCACAAAATAGCATTTCAGCGCAGAAAAAGTGGCAATAAAAATAATATAACAGGGAGACAATACAGATAAATACCCACGAGGTGGAGATATCCCCCATGAAATGGGAAAAAACTGGGATTTGTCCCCACCACAAAAAGCCTGTAGGTTTGACAGTGAAAACTGTTAGATCTACAGGCTTTTTTGTGTATTTGCACACACTTTTTTCATATAACAGGGTTGCAATTTGGGGGGCTATAGTATAGAATAGTGGTTACAAGTGGCATTACTGTGCAACTAAGTGGTGGAAAGTGGTGATTTAACCGGAGTTATACGAAAGGAGGAGATCGGGATGTCCAGATGCTTATCAGGTGAATATGAACATAAGCTTGATGCAAAAGGAAGACTGATCATGCCATTAAAACTTCGTTCTGAACTCGGGGAGTCATTCATGGTAACCAAAGGAATCGACTGCTGTCTCTATGTATATGGAATGACAGAGTGGGAGGAGTTCGTTGAGAAGCTGAACAAGCTTCCTATGACCAACAGAACGGCCAGAGCCTTCAAGAGAGGTTTTCTTGCCGGAGCGGTCAAGTGTGAGCCGGATGCACAGGGAAGAATACTTCTATCTCCGAAGCAGAGAGAATATGCTCATATAGACAAGGATGTGTATGTCATCGGTAACGGTGAGAAAGCGGAGATCTGGAGCAAGGAAGAGTGGGATGGCCCTGAGAGCATGAGTGATAATCAGGCCAGCATGGACGAGCTTGCAGATGAGCTTGATGCACTTGATTTTAGTTTTTAGAAGAGAATGGTAATTGATTATGGAATTTGCGCACAAGTCGGTCTTGCTTGAGGAGACCATCGACAACCTGAATATCAAGCCGGATGGCATCTATGTGGATGGCACATTAGGGGGAGCCGGACACTCAGAGCAGATTGTGAAGAGGCTTGGTGAGGGCGGCAGGCTTATAGGTATCGACCAGGATGAGGATGCCATAGCTGCAGCGTCGAAGAGACTTGAGCCGTATGGGGATAAGGTGACCATAGTCAGGGATAATTACCAGAATTTCAGAAGAATATTGGATGAACTGAACATACAGAAGGTGGACGGGATACTCCTTGATCTGGGAGTGTCTTCATATCAACTCGATAATGCGGATAGAGGATTCACATATCGGGTTGATGCTCCACTGGATATGAGGATGGACAACAGGCAGACAAAGACTGCAAAGGATATAGTCAATGATTATTCCGAGGCTGAGCTGTTCCGTATACTTAAGGATTACGGAGAGGAGAGATATGCAAAGAGTATTGCATACCACATTTGCAAGTACCGTGAGAACAAGGTGATAGAGACCACCGAAGAGCTCAACGATATAATCCGTGGCTCCATACCGGCAAAGGCAAGGAATGGACAGGGACATCCGTCCAAGCAGACATTTCAGGCGATCAGGATAGAGCTTAACAGAGAGCTTGATGTGCTCAGGGATTCAATAGACGGCATGATAGCAAGCCTGAATCCGGGAGGAAGATTGTGTATCATCACATTCCATTCCCTTGAGGACCGGATAGTGAAGCTAGCATTCAGGAAAAATGAAAATCCATGCATTTGTCCACCGAACTTTCCGGTGTGCACATGCGGAAGAAAGCCTCTCGGCAAGGTGATAACGAGGAAACCGATCATACCGGGAGAAAGGGAGCTTGAGGAGAATTCCAGATCAAAGAGCTCAAAGCTCAGAGTGTTTGAGGCAATTTGACAGATATAAATGAAAGAGGCGATATAGATGGCAGATAGAAGATACTACACAGAGGGTAGTTCTGCAAGACAACTGAATTATGATGACCGGGCTGGACGTAACAGATCCCGCGAAGCTGTAGTCAGAGGCTCAGCCGCTCCGGCGAGAAGACCACAGCCTTCAGTGAGACCTGAGAGAGCTCCACAGCCGGCGCGAAGAAAGAAACAGGGATCATCTCATCTGACTGACAGAGAGAGACGAGAGCTTGCAGCCAGAAAGGCACAGAGAAAGGCAGTTACAAATGCACAAATAAGATATACGGCGGGCATGGTTGCTGCGATAATCGTTGCGGTGGCGCTGTGCTGTTATCTTCTGAAACTTACATCAGATGTCAAGTCACAGAAGGAGTCAGTGGCAACGCTGAAGAGCCAGGTGGCAACACAGCTTGACGAGAATGCAAGCTACAGCGCAGGACTTGATTCCATGACAGATCTGGATGAGATATATAATATTGCAACTACTAAGCTCGGCATGGTATACTCACAGCCGGGACAAACATTATACTATTCACAGAATAATGATGATTACGTAGTACAGTACAAGGATGTCCCTAAGGCCAAGTAGTCTTAGGGATATTTAATTTTTAAGGTGGAAAGATAAAATGTCAAAGAGATCAAAGCTATTTTTAAAAGGAATGAGAAGAAAGACCAAGATCGCATATTTGCTGGTGGTGGGAGTTCTGGTTGCACTCACCATAAGAGTTGTGTACATCAACGTGGCAAATGGAAAGGAGTATTCGGAGGCGGTGGTTCTGCAGATGGACTACAATTCCACGGATATTCCGTATGAGAGAGGCGAGATACTGGACAGAAATGGAAATGTCCTTGCAAACAGTGAGAAGACCTACAGCCTGATACTTGAGCCTGTGAATATTCTGATCACGGAGAAGGGAAAGGCGGCAACAAGAGCTGCGGTGCTGGAGTATTTCGATGTGTCAGGAGACGATTTTGACAAGCACATTGCAAATGAGGATTCTTATTATGAGGTAGTCCTCAAGGATCTTCCATATACAAAGGTTAAGGCATTTGAGGATTACTGTAAGACCGATGAGGGCGCAGATGTCATAGGAGTGAGATTCGAGACGGTGTATAAGAGAAATTACCCAAATGGATCTCTGGCGTGTCACCTGCTCGGATACACCGCCAGCGGAAATGTTGGACAGGGTGGTATTGAGGGCTATTATAATGACTATTTAAACGGTGTGGATGGCAAGACTTACAGATATATGTCGGGATTAGGCGGCGTTGACTCGGAGACTGTGGCAGCCCAGAATGGTGAGACAGTAGTATCCACCATAGATATGAACATACAGAAGATTATAGAGGACAACATCACTGAGTATATGCAGAATACAGGTGCTAAGCAGATAGGTATCATAGCAATGGATCCAAACAATGGCGAGATACTTGGAATGGCAAGCTCACGTACCTACGATCCAAATGACCCGATGAACACACAGGCGCTCAGGAACATGACAGTCACCGTCACCCAGGAGGTTGAGATCGAGGGTGCAGATGAGAATGCGGACAGCCTGATAAGCGTTGAGAGTGCAAAGAAAAATACAACAGCAACAACGGAGAGCAGCGAGGATGGCACTACCACAGAATCATCCACAGAAGCGACCACCGAACAGAAGAATGTAAAGACTGAGGAAGTGGAATACGATTTCTCAAAGATGTCGGATGAAGAGTTCCATAGCACGATAGATGGATTTACATCAGACCAGTTATATGAGGCACTCAACTATGTATGGCAGAATTACTGTATAAGTGATGTGTTTGAGCCGGGTTCAACATACAAGGCATTTACCATAGCGGGAGCCATGGAGGATGGAGTGATCTCAGACGGAGATGAATTCCTCTGTGATGGTTCACAGGTCGTAGTCGAGGGAGAGAGCCCTATTTACTGTAGTTACAGAGCAGGACACGGAATGGTAGACGTCAAGAGAGCTCTGGCTGTTTCATGTAATGATGCATTGATGCAGATAGCGGACAAGGAGGGACCAGAGACATTTGACAAATATCAGGTGATATTTAACATTGGTTCCAAGACAGGAATAGATCTCGAAGGTGAGACGACAGGTATTAAGTACGATGTGGAGAATCTTAATCCTACAGAGCTTGCGACATCTTCATTTGGACAGGGTGTTACAACATCCATGATCCAGATGGCAGCGGGATTCTGTTCTGTAATAAACGGCGGAAATTATTATGTGCCACATGTTGTCAAGAGACTTCTGGATTCAGACGGAAATGTGGTTGAGAATATGGATCCGGTGCTTGTCAGAAAGACCATATCCAAGGAAGTGTCGGATTACATGAAGACATACCTCCAGGCGGTTGTTGAGGAAGGTACAGGATATGCGGCTGGAATAGAGGGCTACACCATCGGTGGTAAGACAGGTACAGCCGAGAAGCTTCCTCGAGGAAATGGAAAATACGTACTGTCATTCATAGGATTCACCCCTGTTGAGAATCCTCAGATCATGCTTTACGTTGTAGTTGATGAGCCTCATGTTGAGGATCAGTCAGGATCAGGAGCAGGAGCAAAGCTGTTCAATCAGGTTATGCAGGATCTCCTTCCATACCTGAATGTATACTCAACAAACGGAGATGATGTGGCTTATGACGGAACGGAGGAACCGCTATCATCAGCATTTGACACGGATACAGAGACTGCAGATACAGAGGCGGCAACAGAGGATGCGGCTGCTGAGGACACATCAGCGGAAGATACATCAGCGGATGATACATCGACCGACGACACATCGGCGGATGACACGTCGTATGACGATACGGCAGACGACAGTTATACGGCGGACGATACATGGGAGGATGACAGCGGAATAGGCGATGACACGGATACGTGGAGCGGTGACGAGGACTATTCCGGCGAATGATAATTTACACAGTAAACAAAAGCATCGAAGGTGCAGATACACCTCCGGTGCTTTTTTAATGCAGAGATGGATTTGTACACGAATAGGCGAATACATGAGGCATCCGGCTAATATGATAATAAAAAAGTCCGGGATCAAGAGTTGAAGGTATACAGTTATAACAGGCGGAGGATAAAGTTTGTGTTCGTTATGGCGGCCCTAGCGCTGGGAGTTATAGTTGGCCGTCTTGCATACATAATGCTCTACAGGGGAGAATACTATAGTGAGAAAGCAGATTCCCTGCATGAGAGGGAGAGAAGCATAAAAGCTCCCAGGGGAAGGATATACGACAGAAATGGCAATATCATAGCGGACAACAAGGCGGTGTGTTCAATATCCGTGATACACAGCCAGATAGAGGATGAGGCGGAGGTCACAGAGCTTCTTACAAGATATCTGGATAAGGATCCGGCAGACATCAGGAAGAAGGTGGAGAAGGTATCCTCAAGGGAGCTCATAGCGTCAAATGTAGACAAGGAGACCGGAAAAAAGATCAAGGCGGCTGCTGTTCCGGGGATCAAGGTGGACGAGGATTACAAGCGCAGCTATCCATATGATACCCTTGCATCGAAGGTTATAGGCTTCACCGGTGCTGACAATCAGGGAATACTGGGCCTTGAGGTGACATATGACAGTGTGCTCACAGGGACAAATGGAAGCATAAATGCGGTCACGGATGCAAGGGGAATAGAGCTTGCGGAATATTCAGAAACCAGGACAGAGCCCATTTCCGGAAATGATCTCGTGACAACACTGGATCTCAATATACAGAGATATGTGACACAGGCTGCAGAGAAAGTCCTGATCGAGAAAAAAGCAAACAGGGTGTGTGCAATAACGATCAATCCCCAAAATGGCGAGATATATGCCATGGTGGATGTGCCGGAATACAATCTGAACGAACCGTTCAAACTGGTTAAGCCAGAGAACGATGGAGAGACAGACACAAGGGAAGATGCAGAGAGAAATAACAGCGCATCCGGGACATCCATGTTGCTGCCTACAGCCGGCAATATGGATGAGCTGAACAATATGTGGAGAAATTATCTGATAAGCGACACATATGAGCCGGGATCAACCGCCAAGATAATAACACTGACGGCAGCACTCGAGAAGGGAGCGGTCGACAGCAACTCAAACTTTTTCTGCCCGGGATATAAGATAGTTGAGGACAGAAGGATAAGGTGCAGCAAGACCACGGGCCATGGAAGCCAGAGCCTTAAGGAGGCGCTCATGAATTCCTGCAATCCGGCGTTTATGGAGATAGGAGAGAGAACAGGTGTGGATGGCATGTACGAGTATTATCACAAGCTGGGATTGTTCAGTCAGAGCGGAATAGACCTTCCCGGAGAGGCAAACTCCATCATGCATAAGAAGGAAAATGTCGGGCCGGTAGAGCTTGCCACCATGTCGTTTGGACAGTCATTCCAGGTGACTCCGATACAGTTCATATCTGCAGTGTGCACGGTTGTGAATGGAGGACATACGGTAACTCCACATTTGGGAAAAAGGATAATAGACAGCAGTAAAGAAACTATTACAGCCATTGAATTTGACGAGCAGAGACAGGTTATAGATGAGGGGACATCACAGAAGATGCGGGAGATGCTTGAGGCAGTCGTTGCCGAGGGCGGCGGATCAAAGTGTGCCATAGAGGGCTGCAGGATAGGCGGAAAGACCGCCACGAGTGAGAAACTTCCCAGAGGAACAGGCAGATACATATCTTCTTTTATAGGATTTGCGCCGGCGGATGATCCTCAAGTCCTGACGGTCGTGCTAATAGATGAGCCCGAGGGCACATATTATGGAGGAACCATAGCGGCCCCTGTTGTGAGAGATATTTTTTTGAATATTCTTCCCTATTTGGGAATTGACAAAGCCACAAATGAGTATTAAATTTATCTCAGTCTGAAAACAGTTTAAGAAATACATAGTCCGCGGTGTGCGGGCAGGTAAGGAGTACAAAATGAATTTAGATTTAAAGATTGTTTTACCGGTAGTGATAGCATTCTGTATCAGCGTGGTGCTGTGCCCTATAGTTATACCGTTCCTGAAGAAGCTCAAGTTCGGTCAGTTTGTCAGGGATGACGGCCCACAGGCACATTTGAAGAAGGCCGGAACACCAACCATGGGTGGACTTATAATCCTTCTGTCACTTACGATCACGACGCTTATCTATATGAAGAAATATCCGGATGTCCTTCCGGTGCTTTTTGTGACACTTGGATTTGGACTTATCGGATTTATCGATGATTACATCAAAGTTGTTATGAAGAGATCAATGGGACTTCACGCATGGCAGAAGATGCTCGGACAGATTGTCGTTACGGGAGTATTTGCATATTATGTAGAGAAGTATTCAGATATCAACAATGAGCTTATAATACCATTCCTTGGCAAGACGGTTCAGCTCAACAGCACACTCTATGTGATACTGTTGTTCTTCATCGTGCTTGGAACAGTTAATGGTGCGAACTTCACAGATGGACTTGACGGACTTGCGTCATCAGTCACGGTTCTCATAGCCACATTCTTTGCGGTTGTAGCAGTGGGAACAGACTCAAGTGTTGCTCCGGTTGCCTGCGCAGCGGTTGGATGTCTTCTTGGCTTCCTTGTGTACAATGTGTACCCTGCAAAGGTATTCATGGGAGACACAGGTTCTCTGGCACTCGGTGGATTTGTTGCATCAACAGCGTATATGCTCAAGATGCCTATATTCATAGTTATAATAGCTTTCATATACTTCATTGAAGTATTATCAGTTATAATACAGGTTGTTTCATTCAAGCTTACAGGCAAGAGAGTGTTCAGAATGGCACCTATACATCATCATTTTGAGCTCGGGGGATGGCCTGAGTCAAAGGTCGTTGCTATATTTTCTATAGTGACTGCAGTCCTCTGTGTGGTAGGTTTACTGGCTCTGTAATGTAGAAAGGAGAAAATGGTGCAGTGGTGCACCATGGTGAAATGATATGGAGATCAATACAGCGATAGTAGCAGGAACAGGAAAGAGTGGAATCAGTGCAACCAAGCTTCTGGTAAATCATGGAGTAAAGGTTTATCTGTTCGATGAGAACAAGGACAGAGATATAGAGGCGATAAAGGAGAAGACAGGCGATTCAGAGCTTGTTCAGATAGAACTCGGTGAGCTTGGAGAGGATGCCCTCTCATCATCACAGCTCATGGTCATCAGTCCGGGAATCCCTGTTGATGCGCCATTTACAGATGTGGTGAGAAATGCGGGAATACCTATCTGGAGTGAGATAGAGCTGGCATACCATTATGGTAAGGGTAAGATAGCAGCCATAACAGGAACAAACGGCAAGACTACAACTACAGCCCTTGTGGGAGAGATAGTCAAGGCACACAATTCCAAGACCATCGTTGTGGGAAATATTGGAATACCTTACACAGAACTGTGCGACACAACAGACGATGATTCAGATACAGTTGCAGAGATAAGCAGTTTCCAGCTTGAGACGGTTATAGATTTTCATCCGAATGTCAGTGCAATACTCAACCTGACTCCGGATCATCTGAACAGGCACTATACATTTGAGAATTATGGAAATGTAAAGTTTTCAATAACAAAGAATCAGACCATGGATGATGTGACAGTCCTCAACTATGATGATGAGCATACACGCGCCATGGGAGAGAAGGCAAAGGATCATTGCCATGTAGTATATTTCAGCAGACTGGAGAAGCCGGCCGGTGGAGTATATGTAGAGGATGGGGATATCATCCTCGAGGATGGCGATAAGAAGATCAATGTACTTGCCATTAAGGATCTTAAGCTCATGGGAGCTCACAATGTTGAGAATGTTCTGGCAGCAGTTGGAATATCATATTATATGGGAGTCCCTGTTGATGTTATCAGAGATGTTGCAACATCATTCAAGGCTGTTGCTCATAGAATAGAATATGTTGACACCGTCGATGGTGTCGCATACTACAATGATTCAAAGGGAACAAACCCTGATGCAGCCATAAAGGGAATACAGGCCATGGTGGCTCCTACATTCCTCATAGGTGGAGGCTACGACAAGGGTTCTGAGTACGACGAGTGGATAGAGGCGTTTGACGGCAAGGTAAAGTGGCTTGTTCTCATAGGCCAGACTGCGCAGAAGATAGCTGACTGTGCAAAGAGACATGGATTTAACTCAATTATATTTGAGGAGAATCTTCAGGATGCGGTAGCATATTGCCATGAGAATGCGGTTGACGGAGATGCGGTGCTTCTCTCACCTGCATGTGCAAGCTGGGGACAGTTTGACAACTACGAGCAGAGAGGCGATATGTTCAAGAAGTATGTAAGAAGCTATAAGGAGTGATCTGATTGCATGGAGGTCCTGAGGTTTCAGAAGATAGAGTGAGAGATGCACGAAAACGGTGTCCGGGAGGATATGTGGATGTGACCATGCTCCTGGCGCTGGGGATGATTCTGATATTTGGGCTTGCCATGATATACAGTACGAGCAGTTACAGGGCGTACGACCTGTACGGAGATCAGATGTACTTTTTTAAAAGACAGGCACTTTATATGTTGCTGGCGATCCTCGCCATGTACATAGTGTCAAGATATGACTACAGGCGGCTGCTCAGGCTGTCTGCGGTCATTTTGCTGTCATCACTTGTTCTTCAGGTGGTGGTGCTGATAATAGGAACGGCCAGCCATGGGTCAGCAAGATGGATATATATTGGACCTATAGGATTTCAGCCATCAGAATATGCCAAGACGGCGATCATAATCTACACCTCGGCGAGGACTGCCGTGGAGAGCAAAAATCTGTGCAGACCGGGTTGCCTTATAAAGGTAATGATCCTGCCCGTGATCACCATAGCCCTGATCGGTGTGGAGAATCTCAGCACGGCTATAATCTGTTTTGCAATCCTTTTTGTAATATTGTTTGTGGGAAGCCCCAGGGTCAGACATTTTGTTCTGATCGGTATATTTGGTGTTGTCGGGAGTGTGCTTTTCATAATGTTCGCAGGCTACAGGGCGAACAGAGTCAAGATATGGCTTGATCCTGAGAATTACGCAGATGGCTATCAGACGGTTCAGTCGTTATATGCCGTTGGTTCCGGTGGACTGTTTGGAGTGGGCTTTGGGAGAAGTGTCCAAAAGATGGGGTTTATTCCGGAGTCACATAATGATATGATATTCTCAGTTGTGTGTGAGGAGCTCGGAATTGTCGGAGCGGCATTTATACTTATCATTTTTCTTATATTACTTAGGCGGATGGCTGTGACGGCCATGAATGCCAGAGACAGATTTGGAAGCATGCTCATAGCGGGAGTGATGGCACATGTGGCGGTCCAACTGCTGATAAATGTGAGTGTTGTCACGAATACCATTCCGCCGACAGGTGTGCCGATGCCATTTGTCAGTTATGGCGGAAGTTCGATAATTTTCATTCTGATGGAGATGGGGATAGTGATGTCCGTATCCAGAGGAATTTCGTATGACGAAACAGACATATGACAGATCCTTTAAAGGAAGATTTGAATGGAAAACAACAATAGACGAAATGTTAATAAAAATAGAATGAGCAGAAATGTTGATGTTGCGCAGACCAGACGTGAAAGCGGCTATGTGGATGTCATGACCGGAAAACGCCTCGACGGAAGGGTCAAGGTTCCGGTTGATAAGAGAAGACAGCAGACAGACAGCCGCAATGGACAGCGGAGAGCAGACGGAGATATGCGCCGCAGGACGGATGAGCAGACACGAAGAAGGCCTGATGGGGAGCACCACAGAACAGGCGAACAGGCGCGCAGAAGACCAGACGGAGAGCGTCGCAGATCTGACGAGCAGGTGCGCAGAAGACCAGACGGAGAGCGCCGCAGATCTGACGAACAGGTGCGCAGGAGACCAGACGGAGAGCGCCGCAGATCTGACGGACAGGTGCGCAGGAGACCAGATGGAGAGCACCGCAGATCTGATGAGCAGGTGCGCAGGAGACCAGATGGAGAGCGTCGTAGATCTGATGAGCAGGTGCGCAGGAGACAGGATGGAGAGCGTCGCAGACCGGATGACCGGATGCGCAGAGAGGATGCAGAAAACCGCAGATCCGAGGAGAGACGCAGGCGTAAGCAAGATCAGGCGGTTGCTGCAAAAAAGAAGAACAAGAAAAAACGCAAAAAAGAGGGCAGAAAGCTTACCCCGGAGGAGATAGAGAGAAAGAAGAAGCTGCAGGCGGAGAAACTTGCCAGAAGAAAGGCGAGACGTGAGAAGGCGGCAAGGATATTCAAGATAGTCCTCAAGATACTTCTCATTCTGGTGGTGCTGTGTGCTATAGCGTTTGTATACATACGTACATGTTATAAATTGAAGTCCATAAAAGTGACCGGAACTGATCACTACACTGACCAACAGATGGTCGATATCGTGACCGGCGGTAAGGATTATGGCAATACGCTGCTGTTTATACTTGAGAGCAGACTGAATCCTGCCCAGGATGTAACCTTTATAGATAAAATAGACGTCACATATGTGAACAGGAATTCAGTAGAGATCACGGTGTACGAGAAGGCCATGGCGGGCTGCATAAAGTACAGTGATCAGTATGCATATTTTGATGGCGATGGTATCGTGCTCGAGATATCCGATGCAAAGCTTGATGATGTTCCTTGTATAGAGGGACTTACAAGTGACAGCGTGGAGCAGGGAAAGAAGCTTGATGTCGGTGATTCGGGATTCTTCCAGGAGATACTGACTATGACACAGCTCATTTACAAGAGCGGAATACAGATAGACAAGATTACTTATGACACAGATCAGAATCTCATACTTCACAAGGATGGAATAAAGATCAGGATCGGCGACGGTGAAAACCTGGAGACGAAATTCATGAATCTTGAGAGCATACTTGAGAGCGTGAAGGGTAAAAAGGGAACTCTTGATATGTCGAATTACAGTGAATCGCAGAGGAA
>CECF01010421.1_pt1 | contig 14131 bp, 10 predicted proteins | sample 554751 | NCBI WGS metagenome assembly CECF01 (sample SAMEA3182099, study PRJEB8094) | gut metagenome | biome: human; feature: gut; material: Stool; isolation source: human stools | place: Canada | collected 2012-06-12 | reverse complement strand
TCCTTACGCTGCTCGATGAGAGCCCGAATGAGATAGGCCCCTAAAAAGCCGGTAGAGCCGGTGAGGAATACGGTATGGCAATCCTGCGGTTGGCAGGTATACTCGCCTTGTGGGGCAATTTCTGCGGGCAGAATACACTCTGCATGCAGATCAGGTTGGAAATCCCGCTCCCGGCCGGAAAGCAGCGCGCTGAGATAGGCGGAAATGCCAGCTACGGTTGGTTCGGCTGCAATGCAGCGGATATCAATATTGATGCCAAGGTCCTGTTCCAGGCCGCATACCAGCTCCATCATGCGCAGGGAATCACCGCCGAGGGTGAGGAAGCTGTCATTGGGACCGAAGGAGACGCCAGGCAGGACTTCCCGAAAAATGGCGCTGATAATGGGCTGGATCTGCTCCAGGGTAGCATTGGGCGGGAGTTCGATTTTTGGCGGGGGGGCAGCGGGTGCGCTCTGCTGGGGATTTGTGGCATTACCGCTGCTTCGGCTACTGTAAAGGAGGGGCAGTCGGCCGCTTTCGTACAGGGTATGGGTCGCCAGTGTTTTGATCTTACGGTTATCGGTGCGGGGAAGGCTGCCGGCCGGAGTAAAGGCGACATCCCAGAAGGAGAAACCGAAATTCCGGGCTGTCAGGCGGTTGACCTGGGCGGCAATGGACGCATAATCCGCATCAGGGATGGACTCGGCACAGAGGATGGGGTGTTCGCCTTCTGGAGAGGGGAGGGAGAATACCGCGATAGCATCGGCGGGGAGCGGAACGCCTTCCTGGCGAAGCAGCAGGGTGATATCACCGGGGAAGATATTTTTGCCGCTGATAATAATCATTTCCTTGATTCGTCCGGTGAGATAGAGTTGTCCCTCATACAGAACACCCATATCACCGGTGCGGTAGAACTGGCCCGGATAACCAGGAATGATGGTTTGGAAGCGTTTCGTTTCCTCGGGATTTTGCCAATAGCCGGCACACACACTGCTGCCCTGGATGCAGATCTCGCCGATTTCACCGGGTTCACAGGGGGAACCATCCGGACGGATAGCGACCAGGACCATATTGCCCGCAGGTCGCCCAACGCTGACAATGTCCTTTTCTCCAGTGGGGGAGGGAACGAAGCGGCCTTCCCGATAGGATTCCAGATCGATATGCTGACAGCGGAAATCCCGGCTGGCCAATGTACCAACACAAACACACTCCGAAAGTCCGTAACCGGGGGCAAAGCAATCCGTTGAGATATGGAACAATTCACAGAACTTGTCCACGGTGGCGGCATTTACAAATTCGGAGCCATTAATGAGGTGGGTGACATGGGAAAGATCATACTTTTTGGCTTCTTCCGGAGAGATGAGTCGGGTACAAACCTCATAGGCGGAATTGGGCGCTGCGGTGATATTTACCTTGTAATCGGCGATGACCCGCAGCCAGATGGTGGGCCGGGCCAAAAACTGCAGGGTGGGGATAAAGTAAGAGATGCCGGTATCGGCAATGACGGGCAGAAAAATGGCCACGATGAGGCCGATATTGTGGTAAAAGGGTACCCAGGAGGCAAGATTGTTCTTAGTGTGCTGGAAATCGAAGATCTCCAGGCACTGACCGATGCAGCCCATGAGGTTTCCATAAGTGACCATAACACCCTTTGGCGCACTGGTGGAGCCGGAGGTATACTGCAAATACAGCAGGTCATCAGCTTCATGCGGAGTCAATTTGCCCAGGGGTGCGGGTTTTACCTTATCGGAGTAGATGCGCTTGAGTGTCACAACATTGAGGAAGGCTTTTTTGAGCAGTGAGCCGGTCACATTGGTATCGGCCTCCTTTTCCATGCCTTCGTTGGAGATGAGAAAGCGAGGTTTACAAGATTTGAGTACCGAGACAAAACGGTCCAGCTTGCCTTCATCAATGGGAGGCGGGATAACGGTAAAGATCACCCCAGCGATCATACAGCCCCAAATGGCATAGACGGTTCCGGCATCCTGCATGGAAAGGATAATAGCGCGGTCACCGGGACGGGCGCCCTTTTGACGCAGCTCCGCGGCCATATCCATAGCATGCTGCCATGCTTCGCCAATCGTTATATAGTGGTGAACATAGGGCTCGCTTCCGCAATCCATAAAGTCATACATCGGCCGTTCAGGGTTCTGCGCGGCATCCCGCATGAATTTTTCCAAAATACCATCCATTATAGCCACCTCCATGGGAAGATTACCAATATTTATTAGTTGGCTAATCAACCAATATACTAAGGATAGTAAAACACTTTTTAGGGAGAATGTCAACAGAATCGTAGCAATTTTGCTAACATTCCGCAAATTTCCGACGAAATATGCCATGGGAAAAGAAAAAACTCCCGACAGAGGACCGCTTTGTATCGGGCGATTCTACTATCAGGAGTGCGGGACTATTATGATGGGTTATTCTTTGGGGGTGATGGCGCCGCTGCGGTAGGCCTCCAGCAGTTCCTGCAGATCGGCTACCCGGCGGGCAATGGTCTTACCGTCGTCGATATCCCGGATGAGCTGGCGGCGTGGAAATTTTTCTACCACGCGTACCTCGGAGTGCATATCTTCATTGTTACGCATGGCCTCGCTGATATTGATGGGATGGTGCTGGGCCAGCAGCAGCTGGTGGGAGTTGCTGACCAGGGTATAGCCACAGCCGCCGGTGACGGAATTGAGACGCTCATTCATGCCGCCATCAATATTGATGACACGGCCATTGGCCTTGACAGGAGACTCACCGGCTTTGACCGGGACATGGCCGGTGATGATCTTGCCGTGGACGGGATCGGCTCCGAATTCTTCCAGAATGCGGATGGCTGTTTCCTCCTGCTCGATCCACTTATAGTAGGGGTCTTTTTCCTCCTTGCCGGCGGTGTCATCCGCAATGAAGTACCGCTCGAAGGTAGCGATCTTATATTTGCCGCTAAGCGGGGAGTGAGTTCCGCACCATAGATACCACATCAGATCCAGACTGTTCCTGCGCAGTTCGGAATGACGGGGTGCATAGGATGCCACCCGAACAATGTGATTGTAGGCATCCAGCATGGCCCGGCCGGCATACTTTTGGCCATTGATGGTGGAGTAGTGCAGGGTACCGTCCTCATTCATAGGAATGCAGCCGTGATAGAGAAGGTAGCCGTTATTGACCTTGTAAATGGAGCCGTTATCCAGCAGGAACTTGAGATGACGCTGCATCCGTACGCTGTTGCGGAAGGAAAAGGCCAAATCGTTCATCACGGTTTCCTCCTCCGGAGAGAGACGATAGGGGTCTTCCGGTGAGAGGGTGGGGAAATGGGAATCCTTGAGGTCATACCAATGACCGTCGATTTGGATACGGTGGGTCTTGGAGTCCATCGTTTCCCAGAAGAGACGGTGTGACATGTGATATTCGGGATGATCCCGCAGGATGCGGCCCTCCAGCTTGAACTGGATGACCGAGATGGCCTTGTGCACCTTGGCGGTGAGTTCATCATTTTCCCGGCGCTGCTTCAGTTCAGTTTCCCGCTTGCTGTGGCTGGGCAGAAAAAGAGTGCAGGGATCATCACGGTAGGTTTCCAGCGCAAACTGGGTGAGAGGGCGCAGGTTAATGCCGTAGCCGTCCTCTAGAGAATCAAAGTTATTGTAGCGGATGCAGTTGCGCAGCACATTGGCGATGGAGGCCCACTGGCCCATAGCTGCCGCCATCCACAGGATATCGTGATTGCCCCACTGGATATCGACATTATTATACTCCATCAAGGTATCCATAACCTTATGAGCGCCGTTGCCGCGGTCGAATACATCGCCGACAATGTGCAGTTTATCAATGACCGCGTGCTGGATGAGCTCCGAAATGGCGATGATGAAAGCATCGGCACTGCCAATTTCGATGATGCTGCGGACGATATTGTGGACATAGGTGGTGCGGTTGTCATCCTCATCAGCTTCGGAGTAATTGAGCAACTCATCGATGATGTAGGCAAAATCGTGGGGCATGGCCTTGCGCACCTTGGAGCGGGTGTACTTACTGGTGGCCTTGCGGCAAACCTGCACCAAATGCAGCAGGGTGGTGGTGTACCAGACCTGGTTTAGTGAGCCATGAGCTTCCTTGAGGAGTGCCAACTTTTCTTCCGGGTAATAGATGAGAGTGGCCAGTTCATCCATTTCGGCAGTGGACATTTCCTCCTCTGAGAAGCATTGGAAGATCTTGCGTCGGACGGAGCCGGAAGCATTTTTGAGAATATGAAGAAAAAGGCGGTATTCACCATGAATATCGCTGATAAAGTGTTCGGTGCCTTTGGGCAGGCCGAGGATGGCATTTAAGTTGATGATTTCGGTAGAGACCTGGGCAGGGTTGGGAAACTTTTGAGAGAGAAGCTCCAGGTATTGCAGTCGTTCTTCGGTCAGGTTCAAGGGATCGCCTCCGTGGGGTAGTATGTTTTATTTTATTATAAAGCAAACGCCCCACGGTGGCAAGCAGAATTCAGCAGAGTCCGAGTTGTTTCGTCATAGTAAATTGTTGTTGCAGTAATGCAAGGTGATCCGGTTCTATGAGGGAAAGTGGCATGCGGCAGCTGCCACAAGGGAAACCAACAAGCGGCATGGCAGCTTTGACAGGGATGGGGTTGACCTCGCAAAAGAGGGATTTCATCAAGGGAAGAAGGGAATAGTGCAGGGAACGGGCTGCCGGTAGATCGTTCTGCAAGATCGCCTGACAGAGGGTTTCGGTGCTGTGGGGAAGCAGATTGCTGAGGACGGAAATGCAGCCGTGGGCTCCCAGGGACATCAGAGGCAGGGTGAGGTCATCATTGCCGGAATAGAGGGGGAGAGTATCACCAAGTTCCAACAGGTGTTGATGAATGAGGCTAAAATCGGTACTGGCTTCCTTAAGGCCGATGATATTATCAACTTTGGAAAGTTTCCGGCGGCTCTCCATATCGATGGTCACCCCGGTACGGGACGGAACATTATAGATGATGACCGGGAGCGGTGTGGCGGATGCCAGCCGCGCGAAATGCGACTGTAAGCCCTTGGGCGTGCATTTATTGTAATAAGGGGTGACTAGAAGCAGGGCATCGGCACCGGCCGCCGCGGCGGCCAGGCAGTTCTGTTCGGCACGGGCGGTGTCATTGCATCCGGCTCCAGCGATGACCGGCACCCGGCCGGCTGCGGTTTTGGCTACAGTTTGGATGATGGTAAAGCGTTCCTCATCAGTGAGAGTAGCGGCTTCTCCCGTGGTGCCGCAGGGCACCAACGCTGAGATACTGCTTTGGATCTGCCATTCTGTAAGGCGGGAGAGAGTTTCTAAATCCAAAGAGCCATCTGGATGCATTGGGGTGACCAGTGCCGTGGCTGCCCCGCGGAATAGAATTTGTTTCATATGAAATACGCCTCCTTTCATCCTTAGTATATGAGAGGGAGTAGCGTGTCATTAAAATGGAACGAAAAAGAAGCCGATCACTGAAAATGACCTGCTTCTTTTAGATGGAATATTCAATGGGATAGTACAGCGTTTAATGTCTGGTGTTCCTTTGGGGCTTCGTTTCGTTTGTAATAAACATGGCATCGCCAAAGGAGAAGAACCGGTAGCGTTCTTTAACAGCCTCATGGTAGGCATTCATGATGTGATCGTACCCTGCAAAGGCAGCGACCAGCATGATAAGGGTGCTTTCCGGCAGATGAAAATTAGTGATAAGGGCATCGATGCATTTCCACTGGTAGCCGGGATAGATGAAAATATCGGTATTATCGCTGCACTCGCGCAGTCCTTTCCCGGGAATATAGGCAGATTCCAGCGTGCGGCAGCTGGTGGTACCTACGGCAATGACACGGTGGCCAGTGCGTTTGGCCTCATTGATGAGATCAGCGGCCTCCTGCGAGACCCAGTAGTGTTCTGAGTGCATATGATGCTGAGTCACATCGTCTACCTTCACCGGACGGAAGGTGCCAAGGCCAACATGAAGTGTCAGGTAAGCTATCTTTACACCTTTCTCCTGAATTTTTTGCAGTAGTTCTTCGGTAAAATGTAGCCCGGCGGTGGGGGCGGCAGCACTGCCCAGTACCTTATTGTAGACAGTCTGGTAGCGTTCACCATCTTCCAGCTGTTCGGTAATGTAGGGCGGAAGCGGCATGCGGCCGACTTCCTCCAGTACAGCAAAGATGTTATTGCCTTCGTATTCAAATTTGATGTGACGGTTGCCGCCTTCCAGGATCTCCAGCACCTCGGCGTGCAGCAGCCCATCACCGAATACAAACCGAGCGCCGATCTTGGCCCGTTTGCCTGGGCGCACCATCGTTTCCCATTCATCATTGCCCAGCTGCTTCAGCAGAAGAAATTCAATGGCGCCGTCGGTTTCCTCTTTTTTGCCGATGAGGCGGGAGGGCATAACACGGCTGTTATTCACCGCCAGCACATCACCGGGGTTCAGGTAGTCAATGATATCGGTAAATACATGGTGAGAGATCTCGCCGGTTTCCTTATTCAGCACCATCAGGCGGCTGCTGTCCCGACGCTCCAGCGGTGTTTGGGCGATGAGTTCCTGCGGCAGGTCGTAATAATAGTCGGATGTCTTGGTCATCAAACGGTCTTGCATCTTTTTACCTTCATTCCATAGTGTTTTACATTTCAGCCTATTATAGCACACTTCTTCTGCCGGTACAACCGCATAAGAGCGGGGCTTTGACGGGTGCTGGCCCAAAAGCAATACCATTGGTGGGGGAAACATTTATTCTAATGAGATGACCGGTGCTCAGGATGCCAGACCGCCCATAGGTCTCGGAGGATATTCTTGACCTGACTGGTATGACCCGCATAGTCATTACACATATGCTGGAGGAGGCACTGCTGCGTCGGTATGATGGTATCCTGGCTATAAAGAACGGCACAATGGAGGAATGCGGTCACTTTGATGAGTTGATGGCAAACAAGGGGTATTTCCACGCATTGTTCACCGTTTCGCAATGAGGTGAGAGTATAATCAAAAGCAGGACGACTGGAAGTGGTCATTCTGCTTTTTCTATTTATTAAGATTTGGCGAATGGTATTTTAATTGAAAAGGGCACACTATTATGGTATGATATATTTGTTTTATCAGACGGGCATTATTATTGGCATAGGAGAAACTGAGTGAAGAAACACTGGCTGCTGCTTATTTTAATTGTGGCGATTTTTCTTTTGCTGTGCTGGTCACTGTGGTGGAGCAACTATGGACTAAAAACAGTACGATATACCGTTGGCGGTATGAGTTTGCCGGAAGGCTTTAATGGCTATCACATCGTACAGCTTTCTGATCTGCACAGTGTGTCCTTGGGTGAAGAGAACGGTCGATTGCTGAAAGCGATTCGTGCGGAGGAACCGGATATCATTGTAATGACCGGCGATATGGTGAGCCGTTATGATGAGGACTTTAGTGTGACATTGGCGCTGTGCAGTGCACTGGCGGAGGAATATCCGGTCTACTATATCCGTGGGAACCATGAGGAAGGACTGGCCACCGCCGACTGGGAAAGCTACCGTGCTGCGTTGGCAGCATCCAGAGTACAAGTATTGGATAATGAAACGGTGCAGCTTACGGCGGAAAACGGCGACAGAATCAACCTGACGGGACTGTGGTACAAGCTGGATTATTACCACAAGTATGCCAGCCACTATCGCCCAGTGACGGAGGAAACGATGTATACCATACTGGGAGAGGCACCGGAGGGGTATAATATTCTGTTGGCGCATAATCCAAACTACTTCCCGGTATACGCCGCATGGGGTGCCGATGTGACCTTCTGCGGGCATATCCACGGTGGGATGGTATGGCTGCCGGTACTGGGCGGGATTCTTTCTCCAGAGACGATCTTGTTCCCGGAATATGACGGCGGAATCTACCAAATAGAAGATAAAACGATGATTCTGAGCCGGGGGCTGGGACGGGGACGAATGGGAATTCGGCTCTTTAACCCGCCGGAGCTGGTATGTGTAACACTGACAAGAGAGGAATAAAAAGAATGTATCAACTGAAACTGACAGAAGGAGCAGCCCGGCGGGGAGCGCTTACCACCGTACATGGTACGGTGCAGACGCCAGCCTTTATGAATGTGGCGACGGCGGCTGCCATCAAGGGCGGTATTTCCGCTTATGACCTGAAGGAGCTGAAGTGCCAGGTGATGCTGTGCAATACCTATCACCTGCATCTGCGACCTGGTGATAATGTGGTGCGTCAGCTGGGAGGGCTGCACAGGTTTACCGGTTGGCAGGGACCCATCCTGACCGACAGTGGCGGGTTCCAGGTGTTTTCGCTTGCATCGCTACGGCATATCGAGGAAAAGGGAGTGACCTTTGCCTCCCATATCGATGGACATCGTATTTTTATGGGACCAGAGGAGAGCATGCAGATCCAGTCGCATTTGGGTTCTACCATTGCAATGGCATTTGATGAATGTATCGAAAACCCATCGCCCCGGGATTATGTGCAGAAATCGGTAGCACGGACGACCCGATGGTTGGGACGCTGCCAAAAGGAAATGGCCCGGCTGAACAGCCTGGAGGATACTGTGAATCCACACCAGCTTCTGTTTGGCATCAACCAGGGCGGCACCTATGAGGATATTCGGGTGCAGCACATGAAGGATATTGCTGCGATGGGACTGGACGGCTATGCCATCGGTGGACTGGCAGTGGGCGAGAGCGCCGAAGAGATGTATCATATCATTGAGGCTGTGGAGCCCTTTGCCCCGAAGGATAAGATCCGTTACCTAATGGGTGTTGGTACACCTGTGAATATCTTGGAATCGGTACACCGGGGTGTAGATCTTTTTGACTGTGTGATGCCAAGCCGCAATGCCCGACATGGCCATCTTTTTACCTGGGAAGGGATCATTAATATCCAAAATGCTAAGTATGTAACGGATGACCGCCCGGTGGATGCCCTTTGCGGGTGCCCACTGTGCCGTAACCATACCCGCGCCTACTTGCGCCACCTGATGCGTGCCAATGAAATGCTTGGTATGCGGCTGGCTGTGATGCATAACCTGTGGTTCTATAATACACTGATGGAAGAGATAAGGTTAGCACTGGATGAGGGACGGTTTGAGAGCTTCTACCGCGAGCATGTGCCAATACTGGGTAAGAGAATATAAAAGTGCGGAATAGAACAATATTTTCTCCGGATTTTACTTGCAAAATGACCGGTAATTCTCTATAATATTTGTTAAAGACTTTTTTGGAGGATAAAACAATATGAACATTGCTTTTCTTGAAACTGCTTCTGGCTCCGGTTCCATGTGGTCTTCCATCATTATGATGGCTTTGATCATCGTTGTATTCTGGTTCTTCATCATCCGTCCCCAGCGGAAAAAGGATAAAGAGACTGCCAAGATGCGCAGCGAGCTGCAGGTAGGCGATGAGATCGTCACCATCGGCGGCATCATTGGGATTATCGTCAGCATGAAAGAGGATTCCCTCGTTATTGAGACCGGCAGCGACCGTTCCAAGGTCCGCTTGGCTCGTTGGGCCATCAGCGGCAAGAACACCACTGCTGAGCCGAAGTAATTTCTTCTAAAATATCGCCTCCCATCATAGGATTGAACAGACAATCCGGATGGGAGGCGTTTTTATGCCCAAAAGCAGGGAGAAAGGCCACGGGGTGAAGGGGAGCGGCCCGCCGTTGCGGGAAATTGCGATAAGCGCTGGAGTGGGTTCTGCTGTGGTGCTGGCATTGTTGACGGTATTTGCCCTGGTAATGAGTGCGCAGGATATTCCGGGCGGGTTGACCGCGCCGATGGTAACGATCACCCTGGTGGTTGGGACCTTGGCAGCAGGTTACCGCTGCGGCCGGCAGTTGCGACAGAATGGCATCGTGAACGGAGCACTGACAGGCGGAATGATGTACCTGGTGCTGCTGGCAATTTCCCTAACAGTTCCGAGAAATGAGGTGGGTCTGCTGGCACTGTATAAGTGCCTGCTGATGCTGGTGGGCGGCGCCATAGGGTGCATCCTGGCAGTAAACCACCGCAGCAAGGCAAAGATGAGCCACCCCAAGCGGCGATAACAAAATGTGGAGGATGAAAAATGTTGCCGAAGAGAAAGAAAAGTCATTATCCAGTACCTGGGCGGCGGGAAAGCCTGTGGAAGAAGCGTGGGACGACAATTCAGTATCTTTTATATTTTGCGGCAGGGGTGCTACTGGGCAGCATAGCAGCGGTGTTGTGCGGGGCAGAGTCTATCCCATGCCGGATCCTGGTGAATCAACTGCGGGCTATACCGGAACAGGGCCTGTGGGCATTGTGGCGTGAGCGACTGCTGTTTATGGCGATTCTGCTGCTATACCTGATGATCGCAGCGCGGTGCCTATGGGGGAATTTAATGATTCCGGTGGCACTGGTGTTGTATGGAATAGGGCAGGGAATAGTGGTCAGCTTTTTGCTGATGTTGGTGGGTTTGGGCGGAATCGGATATATTTTGTTGGGGATACTTCTGCCAAGGACGGTGCAGTTGGTGGCGCTGATTTTGATGTGCAACTTGGCGCATAGCCGCTGTGAGCAGATGAGCGGGACAGAAGGAAACGGACAGACGGCACTGTGGATTTTGAGTGGTTTATTGTTGGCTGTGGGAGGAATATTGGAAGCAATAATGAAAGCCAAAATGGTGATATCAGTTTTGCGGTGACAAAGCCCCTCCCGATTTGGGAGGGGCTTGCGCTGTATGAGTACCATTGAGGAGGAGCTAGCTTACTTTTCGTTCTTGTCCTTCAGAACATAGTTGAGGATAAGATTGAGCAGTACGCCTGCAACGACCGCGATGAACACGGTGGAGGTGCAGAGCATATTGAGGAACGCCGGCAGGCTCTTGGCCCAGGCGCTGTAAGTAGAGGCGCAGTGGTAAGGCAGCATGATGGCCAGTGCCAAAGTAGTACCGGCTACCAAGGTGTTGCGCAGGGAGCGTTTATCGCTGATGATGGAATCAATGCCGGAGAACATGATGGTAGCGGCAGAGATAAGGAATACAGCACCGATAACAGAACGCGGAATGCCGGAAAGAATATAGGCCAGCTTGGGGCACAGACCATATGCCAGGAAGATTACGCCAGCGATCTGAGTGACGCGGCGGGAGCAAACACCGGTAGCGGAAATGATGCCGATATTCTGGGTGTAGCTGGTGCAGGGCAGACCGCCGAAGAAAGCGGAGATCACGCAGCCAAGACCCTCGGCAAAGATACCACGGTCGATGTGCTTAATGCGATAGACCTCATCGCAGGCAGCGCAGGTAGCGGCGTAGTCACCAACCGATTCGAACATGGAAGCAATATAGCCGGAGAAGCCGCCGACGATAGCGGCACCAACAAAGGCGATGGTGGAACCGCTCTGACCTTCCAGACCAGTGTAGGGGAACAGCTTGGGCAGTGCGAACCAAGGAGCATTGTGAACGGCTTCCCAATTGAACACGCCAAGAGCGGAGGCGCCAACAACGCCAACAATGATAACGGTGATGAGAATGAAGCCCTGGGAAAGCAGACCTTTGCCACCGCGGAACTTAAGAACCAGAGCCAGCAGGAAGGCTACAGCGGCCATGATGAGGCTCTTAGCATCCTGAGAGGAGAAAGTCCACTGAACAGCGATACGGGCAGCTACATAACCGATAGCTGCTACTACGGAACCAACTACAACAGGGGGGAGGAACTTGCGGATCTTGCTCATAATGCGGGCGCCGCCCAGCAGAGTTTCCAGTGCGCCGCCGACAATGACGGAGCCCCAGACAGCGGGCAGACCATAGGTAGCGGCTACGCTGCCCATGGAGGAGGCGAGGGAAGCCGACGGGCCCTGAACAATGGGCAGGCGGTTACCAATGGTAGTTTGGATCAGTGTGCAGATACCCATGACCAGGAAGCATGCGCTGATCATGGTGGGCAGAACGGTGGCAGCATCCAGACCGGCCAGGGAGACAAACATACCGCCCCATACAAAGGGGGTAAAGTCTACCAGAGTAATCTGGACGGCAAAGTAGAGAGATTTCCACCAGGGCTTGGGCACATCTTCAATGCCGTAGGTGATCTCAATGTTGGATTCGATGGCTTGATCGAATACCGGCTGTTCAGGCTGATACATAGTGACTCTCCTTTTTTCTCTATACATTTTTTGACCTAATGTGCTGTCGGTTTTCGCCATTATCCCTGTGCACACCTTGGTCAAGTAGTATATTAGCACTTGTTTTTTCCATTCGTCAAAGCGAAAAATGTAATATAATGGGTATAATTTTGTTGCATTTTAACATCTTAGCTACGCAAGTTGCGCATTTAGGCTATTAAAATCAAGGAAAATAATAATTATATGCACAAAAAGCAAAAAGAATTGAGGTAAAAATTGTTTATTGTGGATAGTGCGTAAAAAGTGATAACATAAATTGATTTAATTTATCGATTCATCTATAATATGATTAAGAGAGTAGTTCATTTTTGAGAACTTTGACGGAGGAAGCAAATGAAAAAGCAGAAAAAGCAGCCACAGCTGGAGAGCCAGAATCTGATCCTTTATCCGCTGCTGCCGGAACAGATGAACCTGCTGAGGGATGATCCGAATGAATTATGCAGGAGCCTTTCTTTGGTGCCGGATGATTATGCCAAATACGGCGAATGGGTCATGTTGGCAGAGGAGCAATACCGTAAAATGATGGCGGATCAGGAGTATATGTCCTTTTATACGCTGTGGATCATCACAGAAAAAGAGGACAAGCACCTGGTGGGATATTTGTACTTTTTGGGACGACCCAGCGATACCGAAGCGGTGGAGCTGAACGGGTTTATTAAGCCGGCGTACCGCCGAAAAGGCTATATGACCGAGGCCCTGAATACCCTGCGTGGGTGGGCCTTTGCTAATAAGAGTGTGACCATTATGCTGGCACACCCGCAAAGGGATGATGAGATATTCCACGGGCTGCTGCGTAAGAGCGGTTTTGGCCACTGGGTGGAGCATGAGCATGAGAAGACTCCCAATGTAGAGGTATGGTGCAGTGAGAAAAAAACACGCGCGATGGTGAAGGTGGGGCTCCTGTTGGGTCTTGGCCTGGGTGTTGTGGCTGGTTCGGCCTTTGGAATCAGCCGATGGATCACCGCATTAGCAGGCGGCATCTTGGGCGTTGCCGTGTGTACTGTATTTGATGTGAGAGAATCCCGGAGAAGATATGCTCTGCTGAAAGCGGAGCAGCAAAAGCCGTAACTTGAAATAAGAATAAAGAGAAAACATAAGGCGGCAATTTAGGCTGCTAAGAGAGAAACCAATAACATTCAAGAGGAGAAATATGGCGACAATATATGACATTGCGAAGGCCAGCGGCGTTTCTGCCACCACGGTCTCCCATGTTCTTAACCGGACGAGGTATGTGAGCCCGGAGATTACAGAACGGGTGATGGCTGCGGTAGATGAGCTGGGCTATGAACCGCTGCGCCGACGCAACAGAGGAGAGGAACCGACAGCGGCCAAGCGCGGCTGTATGGGTCTTATCATTGACCGGCGGTTGCTGACAGTATGTGGATGCCGATCCTATGTGCGGATGTCCGGACGGTACGAATGGATCACGATCTCGGTAGATGGATCGCTGACGGAAAAGCAGCTGCATAGATATATGAAGCAGTACCACCTGAACCGTGTATTGGTGCATCAATCGGTGGAGTATAAATGCGGTGATAGAGCGATAAATCCTGTGGAACCGGGCAGCATTCTGCTGCTGAATCAAAGTGTACCGCCGGAGCGCACCGACCAACGCCATCTTGCATTGGATTATGAGGGTGCCATGCACCTTGCGCTGGAGCATCTGATCCGGTGCGGGCATACCAATATTACCGTGGTGGGTGGAGATTTGAACCGATATTGTCAGGAGCAGATCCTGCGGGCGTTGGAATGGTGCAGTAAACGCTATGCAGTACGCCTAAATCAGGATAATATAATATGGCTGGGCGGAGAGAAGAACTCCGGACTACCAGAGCAGGAAAGCCTGGGGACCGCCGTGATTTCGGTGGGTGTACCGGGCATTATGGCGGTAACAAAATATTGCTTTGCCAGTGGACGCCGCGTACCGGAAGACTTCAGCTGGATCGCCATTGATGACGACGACTATATACAGGGTTATAATCCGGCAGTTACTTATGTTCGTCTAAATCCGGAGGTATTCCGCAGTGTATTGG
>CECF01003885.1_pt1 | contig 14255 bp, 9 predicted proteins | sample 554751 | NCBI WGS metagenome assembly CECF01 (sample SAMEA3182099, study PRJEB8094) | gut metagenome | biome: human; feature: gut; material: Stool; isolation source: human stools | place: Canada | collected 2012-06-12 | reverse complement strand
TGCCGCACTTCGGGCACGTGAGCTCGACCTTGCCGATGTTTTTCGGCACGCGGCAGTACGCGCCGCAGGAGCAGCGGACGTATTTGTGCGCCTTGTCGGCGCGGCGTGCCTTCGCGCCGCGAATGGCGTTCGCCTTCGGCGTCCACCAGGTCAGAAACTTCGCGTTTTCGGCCTGACGGCGCGCGAGATTGCGCGAAAAAATGCGGATGAGCACAATGAACATCAGCATCATTGACACAAAGTACAGCGCCTGCGACACGCCCTGCACACGGATCAGCGAGCTCAGAATGCTCACGGCCAGCTCAAGGATCACGAGCGCCCAGTTCAGCGCATCTACGCCGTTGCGGCCATACATAAAGCGGTAAAGGGCATCGCGGAATTTGTTCACAAAAAACACTCCTAAAATCTTGATGCTGCCATTCTACACGCTTTTTCGACCCCCGTAAAGGCGTTTGAACAAAAGTTTACAGAATGGAAAAGAGTAAACGCAAACCGCCCGCCCCCGTCAGTCGCCTTACAGGGGGCAAAGGGGACCCGCCCCCCAAAAGCCTCGCAGAGTTTCGCCGCTCCGCGGCGAAATAAATTCAAATCATTTTCCGCCGCGACCGAAGGTGAATTGCCGCAAAGCGGCAAGAGAAGCCGCCCTGGGGCGTGCGCGTGGCGGAAAATACCTCTCAGGCCGCAAGTGTGGAATTTGCCCGCCATCGGCGGGCAAATTATGCGCGCAGCGGCCTGCAAGGAATAAAAAATGCGTCCAGCTTTCGCTGGACGCATTTTTTAGGTTTTAAAGTCCGTTGGTGTAACGATACAGGAACGTCACGGCCTCGGCGCGGTTGCAGGAAGCATACGGGGAGAACGTCGTGGCGCTGGTGCCGGTGGTGATACCCTTACCGACGGCCCAGAGGATGGCCTTGTAATAGCTCGCCTCGCTCGTGGCGCCCACATCCTTGAACGGGTTGGAGTAGTAGCCGCTGGGCTGACCCGCGTAGCGGTACAGGAAGGTCACGATCTGGGCACGGGTGCAGACCTGATCGGGGGAGAACGCCGTGGTGCTGGTGCCGGAGGTGATGCCCTTCTGGCTGGCCCACAGGATGGCCTTGTAGTAGCTCGAGTGCGTGACGGCGTTGACATCACGGAACGGGTTGCGGGTGGTGGTCGGCTCCGGGCTGCCGGCGGCGCGCCACAGGAACGTCACGATCTCGGCGCGGGTGCAGGACTTGTACGGGGAGAAGGTGGTGCTGGACGTGCCGTTGGTGATGTTCTTGCCGACGGCCCACTTGACAGAGTTGTAGAAGTAGTCGGTGGTCTTGACATCGATGAAGTTCATCGTCTGGCCGATCTTGATGGCCACGGTGCCGGTGAGCTGGCGGGTGCCGGTGCCGGTCGTGCCGTAGCGGGCGTAGATGGTGAACGGGATGTAGACGGTCTCGCCGGTCTTGGCGTAGCGGCTGGCGAGGAACGCGACGTCGCTGAGCGCATTCTGGCTGGCGGTGGCGCTGTAGTAGAACTTGTCAGTCGTCTTGACGGAGCCGCCGTAGTTGTAGCCGCTGTAGTAGGTGTAGAGCGAGCCCTCGTTGACGGCGGAGACGGCGCTCTGGTCAAAGGTCACGTAGTCGATGGTGTAGTTGCTGCTGTAGCCCTTGGTGGAGCGCAGATAGCTGAGGAAGTCGCTCTCGTCGAAGCGGACGCTGTCGCCCTGAGAGACGGTGTACTTGATGTCCTCGCGCACGAGGTTGACGACGACGCTGCCGGAGTAGCTCACGGTCGTGCCGCGGCTCGTGGAGGAGCTGGAATAGCGGGTCGCGTACAGGGTGAAGTTCAGCGTGATGGTCTTCGCGGTGGACTTGGCGTTGGGGACGAACGTCACGCTATCGAGGTTGGTGACCTTGGTATTGCGGTTGAACGCGCCGGAGGAATTGCTGGTGGACATGGCGGTGCCGCCATAGTACAGCGTGCCCTGCGCGGTGGTGGGCAGGGAGAAGGTCACATAATCGAAGGTGACATAGGGATAGGACTTGGTCTTGCTGGCGTCGCCGCGGGCCTCAGCGACCTTGTTCATGAAGTCGTTGAAGTCGCTCTGCGCGAACTGGACGGTCTCACCGGCCACACCGTTGTAGCTGATGTTGTAGTTCTTCTGGTAGACGGTGAGCTGGCCGTAGTAGAGCCTGTTATCGGAGCTGTTCTTGGTCACGATCCACAGCGTGCACTGGCCGCCCACAAAGTTGCTGTCAGTCAGCGGGTACAGGTTGGTGCTGGTGGTGTTGGCATAGTAGACGGTCTTACCGCTCTGAGAGAAATCAGTCGGAGTAGTGGCCTGGTTCGGGGTGCCGACAACATAATAGTAGGAAGCACCGGCGGGAACCTGAACATAGTAACGATAGGTATTACCGTAGGCAACCGGCTCGGGATACTGCGCCTCATAGGTGGTGCTGATGGGGGTGACGGTCGCCGTAAAGGTAATGGGATAGTTGCCCTTGTTGGTATAGACGGTACCGGTGAAAGACGCGGTGCCGATGCTGGTGCCGGTGATCGTATAGGTGTAGTAGGCGCTGGAGGAACCACTGGTCCGCTGAATATAGCAGTTGGTACGAGAACCGGTGTCGAGCGTAACATAGCTAACGGTTGCGCTAATACTTGCAGTATTCAATGCGGCCTGCGCAATCGCAACGAGATTGTTGTTCGTAATATAGCCGTAGTTATAGCCGTAGAGCGTGACGGGGGTGTTGTTCTGAATGGGAGAAATCGCAGCGGTCAGGCTCTTCACGGTAACAGTATAAGTGGCAGTGTATTCTTTACCACCGGCAGTAAACTTAGCCGTTACGGTGTAGCTGCTGCTGGCGTTGCTCGGAATCGTCAGCGTGTTGGACGCGGTCTTGCCGTCATCAGAAACGGCCTTCGTGCCAAGAGATGCGCCGGTGCCGGACGTGATTGCCCATGTTACGTTGCTGAGAGCGCCGTCGACCTTGTTGCCGCTCTTATCCGTAAACGTAAGGGAAAGATTGACCGTCGAACCGCGCGTTGCGGCAGCATTCGGATTATAGGTGAGGATGTTCTCATCCTTCACAACACCAAGCGTGGTGGTATTGCTGACTTTCGTGCCCGAAGCACCACTCTCACTCAAAGAGCAGGTAATCGTGTAAGTCTTAGTTTCAAGGGAATCGGGAATCATCCACTCATATTTACCCGTAGTGGTGTTCTTGGTCGGAGTGAATGCAGTTGCATTAGAGGCATCCGATGCTTGGTAAGTCCAAGTAATCTTGGTGTTGCTGCTCGTAGTAGCGTTAAGGGTAAACTCGACCTTAGTGCCAGTCTTTGCACCAGTTGCAGGTGAAGCACTGACGGAGGTAGGCGCAGTCAGTTGAGTTGCGGTAACAGTAATAACTTTAACGGCGCACCCCTGCTTTTTAAGGGTTAAGGAAACGTTGGAACCACTAACAGAAACGTTATCAACCGTCACACCAGAGGCGTTCACGCCCCAATTAGTCTTATCTGCAAGGGCGCTTGTACCGCTGCTGGCATCTGCTTCGGCGGCATCATAATAAACGGTTGCTGTGTTGTGCGCATAGCTATAACCACGGCCTTTGAAGATTACAGTGGAGATATCTTTGTCAAGAATAGCATCTGCGATTGCAAAGGAATTACTGGTGACTGTTGTCGAAACCTGCTTGGATTCTTCACTTCCAGCAACGGTATAGGTAAGTTGCACGTTGCAAGATACAGTAGTTGCAGCTGTTTTCGTTTCAGCAGTCAGCGCATTCGTTGTGCTTTCCGTGCCGGCTGAACCACTAAGATAGGAGCCAATGTTCCAACTGTAAGCAGTATTAGTGATAGTAACGGCTCCGCTTTCCCCCGTAACTGACGGATTACCAGTAAGCGTAAAGGTGACGTTCGTCGCGCCTCTCGTTGTATCAGTCGCGGTGATAGAAAGGTCTCCGCCAACCGACGGGCCATCGTGCGCCCTTGCAGGCACGACGACGAGGCTCAGGACCAATGTCAGAGCCAATAGCAAGGAGAGAAATTTTTTCATGTGATCTTCATCCTTTCGTGTTTGTTGTTGTCGGCTCCGCGCGCACAGAGCCTTTCTCATACACATACATTTTACCATGCCGCGGGAAATAAGGGAACAGGAAAATGGAAAATTCATAAATTCTTTATCTTCCCTCTTCGCCCAGTTTCCCTTTGCTTCATTGATTAGACGCAAGAAACGTCTGTTTTGTTTCACAAAACCCGAAAATTTTCCAAAAATTTTTTACGCCGCGAAAAACCGCACATACACGAACACCCCCAGAGCGATCTGCGCAAGTAAGATCGCGGGGATGCCGAACTTGAAGTACCAGTGCCGCGTCTTGTGGTGAAAGGCCCTCATTGCGAAAAGAGCACCCGCGCTGCCGAGCAGCAGCGCGAGTGCAAATAGAGTCTTTTCGGGAACGCGCCGCGCGCCCTGAATTTTGGCGCGGCGCTTGTCTGCGCCGTAGACGCAGAAAGTAATTAGATTGATCGCGGCGAGATAGATGACAAAATATCTCACTTTTCGAGCTTGCTGAGCTCCACAGCCGCCGCCGCGCCGAGGCGCGCGTTGTTGAACACGAGCTGGATGTTGGAATCCAGGCTGTCGCCGCCGGTCAGGTCCTTGATCTTGGCGAGCAGATAAGGCGTCGTGGCCTTGCCGTGGATGCCGTCCTTCTTCGCGTCCTCCACGGCCTCGGCAATGGCCTTGTCGATGACTTCCTTGTCCATGGAGTACTCTTCGGGAATCGGGTTCGTGACGAGTAAGCCGCCGCGCAGACCCAGCTCGCGCTTGACGTGGAACGCCTTGGCCAGCTGCTCGGGCGTGTCGAGCTCGTAGTCGACGCCAAAGCCGGACTTGCGCGTGTAGAACGCAGGCAGCTCGCTCGTGCCGTAGCCGATGACGGTCACGCCGTGGGTCTCGAGATATTCGAGCGTCAATCCGAGGTCGAGAATGGACTTCGCGCCCGCGCACACGACCATGACGGAGGTGTTGGCCAGCTCTTCGAGGTCAGCGGAGATGTCGAACGTCTCCTGCGCGCCGCGGTGCACGCCGCCGATGCCGCCGGTGGCGAACACGCGGATGCCCGCCATGTCGGCGATCATCATCGTGGTGGTGACGGTGCACGCGCCGTCCTTGCCCTGCGCGACGAGCACGGGCAGGTCGCGGCGGGAAGCCTTCGGGATGCCCGCGCCGGTGCGGCCGAGGTAGTCGATCTCTTCCTTGGAAAGGCCCGCCTTGAGCCGTCCGCCGATGATGGCGATGGTCGCGGGGACCGCGCCGCATTCGCGGATGATGCTCTCGACCTTGAGGGCGGTCTCCACGTTCTGGGGATAGGGCATGCCGTGGGAAATGATGGTGGATTCGAGCGCCACGACGGGCTTACCGGCGGCAAGGGCCTCGGCAACCTCGGGGGCGATATCCAGATACTTGTTCATAGTTAAAAATCCTCCTGTAAAGTAATAGGTGAAAGTTTCACGTTTACCTTTTGAGGTAAGATTGCATCATAACATACAACTTGTCAAAAGTCAATACAAAGCGGGGCTTGAATTTGCACGGGAAGTGGCATATAATACCTCTATTATCCCGTGAAAACCCACAAAAGGAAGGAAAATTATTATGGAACGAGTGAGAATTGCCGCGCTCTTCGCCGACAAAGAGCAGTACGGCGGCGCAAGCGTCACCGTATGCGGCTGGGCGAAGACCATCCGCGATATGAAGACCTTCGGATTCATCGAGCTGAACGACGGCTCGTGCTTCCGCAATTTGCAGGTCGTGATGGATGCGAATTCTCTTTCTAATTATAAGGAGATCGCCGCGCAGAACGTGGGCGCTGCGCTCATCGTGCGCGGCACCGTCGTGCTGACGCCCGAGGCCAAGCAGCCGCTCGAAGTCAAGGCAACAGAGATCGAGGTCGAGGGCGTGTCCTCCCCCGACTATCCCCTGCAGAAAAAGCGCCACAGCGTCGAATATCTGCGCACCATTCAGCATCTGCGCCCGCGCACGAACCTCTTCTCCGCGGCGTTCCGTGTGAGAAGCGCGGCGGCCTACGCCGTGCACGAGTTCTTCCAGAGCCGCGGCTTCGTCTACGTCAACACCCCCATCATCACCGGCTCTGACTGCGAGGGCGCGGGCGAGATGTTCCAGGTCACGACGCTGGATCTGGAGAACCCGCCGAGAACGCCCGACGGCAAGGTCGATTACAGCAAGGATTTCTTCGGCAAGAAGACGAGCCTGACCGTCTCCGGCCAGCTCAACGCCGAGAACTTCGCTATGGCGTTCGGTGACGTTTACACCTTCGGCCCCACGTTCCGCGCCGAGAATTCCAACACCGCGCGCCACGCCGCCGAGTTCTGGATGATCGAGCCGGAGATGGCGTTCTGCGACCTCGACGGCGACCTTGAGGTCATGGAGGCGATGGTCAAGCATATCATCCGCCGCGTGATGGAGCGCTGCCCGGATGATCTTGCATTTTTCAACAGCTTTGTCGACAAGGGCCTGCTGGAGCGTCTCCAGCACGTTGAGAGCTCCGACTTTGGCCGCGTGACGTATACCGAGGCCGTCAAGCTCTTAAAGGAGAGCGGCCAGAAGTTCGACTACCCCGTCGAGTGGGGCATCGACCTGCAGACTGAGCATGAGCGTTACCTCACCGAGCAGATCTTCAAGCGCCCCGTGTTCGTCACGGACTATCCGCAGGAGATCAAGGCGTTCTATATGCGCCTCAACGACGACGGCAAGACCGTCGCCGCGGCGGACTGCCTCGTTCCGGGCATCGGCGAGATCATCGGCGGCAGCCAGCGCGAGGAGCGCATCGAGCTGCTCGAAAAGCGCATCCGCGAGCTCGGCATGAATCCCGAGGACTACTGGTGGTACTGCGACCTGCGCCGCTACGGCTCCTGCCGTCACGCGGGCTTCGGCCTTGGCTTCGAGCGCATGGTGATGTATTTAACGGGCATCGGCAACATCCGCGACGTGGAGCTGCATCCGAGAACGGTGGGCAACGCAGATTTCTAATTCTTCAAAAACAAGGGACACGGAAACCGTGTCCCTTGTTTTTTGAGAATTGCACTCCGCTTCGTGCCTTGCCGCCCAAAGGGCGGCTTCGACACGCGCGGAGCGAGAAGAGTTTTTTGACACGCGCATGTCGCGCCAAAAAACGATTCGAAATTACTCGAAATCATTTCGCGTCTGCGGATGCGAAAAGCTGTGACGCTTTCATGATTTGTGGTAAATAATTACAAATGGGAACAAAAGCTCGAAAAGCGTAGTCAAAAGAAGTGAAGTCTGCTATAATGACCGCGCAGTTTTGAGAGAGGAGATTTTGACATGAAACACTTTTTTGCACTGCTGCTCAGCGCGCTGATGGTACTGTCGCTGCTGACCGCCTGCGGCGATAAGACGACGCCGTCCGACGGCGACGATCAGACCGTCACGGACGAGAATGGCAGCGACACCGACAACAATACTGACGATACAACTGACCCCTACGACGCCGTGCGCAACTACTGGTCTGAGGACCAGCTCACGCAGGCCTGGGGGCCGGATCAGGTGGTGGAGCACCTCTTTTTCCACCCGATCATCGCCTATCCGCAGTGGGCCTTCCACGACTGCAATGCCAGTCAGGACCAGCGCTACGGCCTCGACGACTGGATGGTGACGGTCGACGAATACAACAAAATTTTGCAGTCCGTGTACGACAAGGGCTACATCTTAGTCGCGATGGAGGACGTGTGGAGCGAGGTGACGGACGAGACCGGCACGCACATGGTGCGAAACACCCTGATGCTGCCAGAGGGCAAAAAGCCGCTCGTCATCAGCTTTGACGACGTGAACTACTACCCCTATATGCTCGACGAGGGCTTCACGAGCAAGCTCGTCGTCGGCGACGACGGCGAGATCTGGGCGCAGTGCACCGATCCGTACACAAATGAGACCTTTTTGACCAAGGAACTCGACGCGACGCCCATTCTCGACCAGTTTGTCTACGAGCACCCCGACTTTTCGCTGAACGGCGCGAAGGCCATCTTCTCGCTGACGGGCTATCAGGGGATACTCGGCTATCGCACGCAGGATGACCGCGACATCGCGGCAGATTCGCCCGACCGCCCCGCGTTCGATGCCTACCGCGCGAGCGAGATCGAGGCCGTCAAGCCCGTCATCGAGCGGCTCAAGGAAACGGGTTGGACGTTCGGCAGCCACACCTGGGGCCACATCCGCCTCGACACCAAGCCGCTCCAGACCGTCATCAACGACACCGAGCGCTGGGTGGACGAGGTCGGCTCGCTCGTCGGCCCCACGCAGATTTTGTTCTATCCGCACGGCGGCCGTCCCGACGGTGACGACTGGCACCAGACCGGCGAGCGCTTCCAGTACCTGCAAAGCCAGGGCTTCCGCATCTTCGCGAGCGTCGGCACGAGTTCGTTCAGCTATGTGAAGCCCGACATTTCCGCCGTCATCTGCGACCGTCTGCATCCGGACGGCACCACGCTGCGCCACTCGCGCAGCCGCTATCTGCAATTCTATAACGCCGAGGACATCATGGATACGCAAGTCCGTCCTGATCTCGGCGTAGACTGGTGAGGAGGCGTTATTATGGCAACGTTAGAAGACCTCAAGGCGAAGGCCGTCGCCATGCTGGACATGGCGTATGTGCCGTATTCCCACTTTCCCGTGGGCGCGGCGCTCGAATGTGAGGACGGCGCGGTCTTCACCGGCTGCAACATCGAAAATTCGAGCTACGGCCTGACGAACTGCGCCGAGCGCACCGCGGCGTTCAAGGCCGTGAGCGAGGGGCACCGGCGCTTCAAGCGCATCGTCATCGCTGGGCGCAGCGACGACTACTGCTACCCCTGCGGTGCGTGCCGTCAGGTGCTCTACGAGTTCGGGCCCGACATGGAGGTCGTGTGCCTGAACAAGGACAACGAGGAAAAGCGCCTGCACATCAAAGAGCTGCTCCCCTACGGCTTCGACCAGACGTGGCTTGCAATCGACAAGAAATAACGAAAAAAAGAGAGCGGCGCTGCCGCTCTCTTTTTTTGCGCTTTAGTTGCTTCCAGAGGAAGAGGCTCCAATCGTCACCTCGCCGCTCATCGTTTCGATTGTAAGCTCGCTCACCGCGCCGCCGTCGAGCGCGGGCACAGAGTAGTGCGTCGCGTGGTCGTCGAGACAGGTGATGAGCGCTCCTTCGCGCTCGGTGAGCGCAGAGCGGAACGCGCCACTTTTCGTTTCATAGTCGAGAGTAAAGCCGTCCTGCGCGGGAAGGGTCAGATAGATGCTGCCGCTCTCCGTTTCGGCATCAAGGCGCAGCGCACGCTCGGTAGCCAAAATCAGGTTGCCGCTGACGCTTTCGAAGTCCAGCGCGCCGAGCGCGCCGGCGATATCCACCTTGCCGCTCGCGGTTTCGATCTCGGCGCTCTCCGCATCGCCCGCCAGCTCGATCGCGCCGGAGAGCGTCGAAATATCGACCCTTGCCCACGTGCCGTCCACCACACCGGCATTGCCGCTCGTGGTCTCGATCTCCACCTCCGGGCAGTTCGCGCACATCACGCGCGCATCGCCTCTGAGCGTCGAAAGCTCGATCTTCTGCGCATCGGCGCTCACGTAGGCGTAGGCGTCCGTTGTTTCGACTTTTATCTCCTCAAAGTGACCGGCGCTGACCAGTTCCCTCGGAAGTCCCACGTCGAGGTGCTTTTCCCCGTCGTAGCTGCCGCGGTAAGCGTCGCCGAGGAAGCGGATGCGCAGCGTGTCGCCGTCGATCGCGCAGACCATCTTCTCGCTCTCGGCGAGCGGCGCGGTGGATTCCTCCTTCACGCTGATCTGCGCGCTCTGCTCGGCGGTATAGATGTTCACGCCGCCGCTCAGCCACGAGATATCAAGCTTGCGGATCTCCTCGCTCTCGACCAGGCTGAGCACCGCGCCCGGGTAGAGCTCTTCGCTCCCCGCCGCCTGCGTGCAGAAGGTGTAGGTCGCGCTGCTGCCGTCCCAGAGCGCGTCGACGGCGAAAATGCCGTCGCTTTGCGGCAGTTCTGCGCGGAATGTGCCGTTATCCTGCCGCTGGGCGGTCACGGTCTCAGACGGCATGCCGGTGCTGCCCCAGGCGTCGGACGGCCAGCAGCGGAGACTGACGGAATCAGGCGAATTATCGCTGAAATCGAGCGTTACGGTGTAGAAATAGGCGGCCGACACTGCAAAGGGCATTTCCAGTACAGGCGTGATGTCGCGGCAGTTTTCGTCCAGCGGGTGCGCGCCGCAGGCAATGACGGTCATGCTCTGTAGGCCCTGGGTGTAGGTCCAGTCGTAGCTGCTGCTTTTGAGGGTGACGCTGCAAGCGTTTGCACTTGTCACCGTCAGTGTCGGCGGGGTCTGGCGCGCGGCCTCGTCTGCGCTTTTTTCGCCGCAGGCGGCGAGGGAGAGCAGGAGCGCGAGCGGGAGCAGAAGGGAAAGGAGCTTCTTCATCGTTCGTTCCTCATTTCTTTCGGATACTTCTATAGACGTATGATAGCCGAAAAAGTTCCCACGCACAACGGGGATCGTTGCACAAAACGCGGCAATTTGTGGTATCGTGAATTCTAATACCGGAGGCGGTACAACTTTTTGCCGCGTTGTGTGCAACGCTGCTTCATGATACGGCGTATCATGAAAAGGCAAATCATGCATCAGTGTTCCCGCGTTTGCAGGGGGGTGTGGGCTGCCTTTTCCAACATTATCAAAATTTGGGGGAAAGAGCATGGAGACGACAACAAATTACAAACTTCCGCAATGGGTCAAGACGGACCCGATCAAAATGCAGGACTTCAATGCCGCGTTTGCGAGCATCGACGCGGCGCTCAAGGCTGAGACCGACGCGCGCAGCGAGGCCGACAGCACGGCGGCGGAGCGCATCACGGCATTGGCGCAGACGATCGCAAACGGTAAAATCTGCCGCATCAAATACGGCAGCTACGCCGGCAATGGTCTGAGCGGCGCGGAAAATCCCAACAAGATCGACTGCGGCTTTTACCCGCTGCTTGTGATGGTGAGCGAGCAGAGCGACACGCAGCACTGGGCGCTGCGCGGCGTCAGCGGGTTTTACAACTCGAATAACCGGGGCAACGCGGCGATATGGGACAACAGCAGCGTAAGCTGGTTCTGCCAGCAGGAAGAGGATCAGTATTTCGCCCCGCCTGCCATCCAGTTCAATGAGGCGGGCAAAACATATTATTATGTGGTGCTCGGCTGCGACGCGGACTGAGACGCAGAAAAACAAAAAACAGCCCCCGGCTCAAAAGAGCCGGGGGCTGAAACTCTATTCAGAGATTTTTTGCGCTTACGTCAATGATTAGTTGGCGTAGTAAGCGTTGAGAACACCAGAATCAGTGAGCTTGCCAACAGTGCTGTCGATGGTGAGGGTGATGGAGTCGGGACCGAAAGCGGTGAGCTTAGCGGTAGAGACGCCGAACTCAGTAGCAGCACCAGCAAGGGTGATGGTGTAGGTGCCATTACCGGGATTCTTAACAGTCTTGGCGTAGGACTGGAGAACAGCACCGGTGTCCTTATTCACGATGTTCAGGGTGTAGGTGTAAGAGGTAGCGAGAGGATCGGGGTTGGTGGAGGTGTCGACCTTGTTCACAGCGTAAACCTGGAGCGCCAGACGGTTGAGGGTGGCGGAGGTGGCAGAGGTCTCAGCGTTGTAAACAACGATGACGTTCTGCGTGGTGACGTCGCCGAGAGCCAGAGGCATCTTGGTCAGGCCGTCAACGCCGTTGCCGGAAACCGTGTAGAACTTGTCGCCAGTGATGGTGCCATCGACATAGTCGGTGTAGACAGAGTTCTTGTAGGTATCCTTCTCAGCGCCCTTGATGGAGTCGACCTTAACGGTGTAGCCGGCGTAGGCAGCAGCCATGGGATAGCCGGTGAAGGCGGTGATGTCAACGGAGCTGATGGTCTCAGTGCCGATCGCAGCGATGGCGACATAATCCTTGACGTAGTTGTTGCTCAGAGCGACCTTGAAGAGACCGCCGGCGACCTTATTGGTAGCCTGGGTTCTGAGGGCGTTGAGCAGGGTGAGGACGATAGCGTCGTCCTTGGAGCCGTAGATGTTGCCCTTCACGCCGTCAACGTAGCCGGGGATGGTGTAGACACCGGTCTTGGCGTCATAGGAGACCTGCTCGTTGGCATAGTAGAAGAGGCTGGTGACCTTGGCGGCAACGGGATCGGCGATGACGTAGACGTAATCGGCGACCTTATCACCGTTCAGATCGACGAAGTCGACCTCAGCCTGAGCATAGTTGTCGATGTTGCCGAGACCAACGATGGACTTGAAGGTGTAGGGATTGGTAGTGTTGTTGCGGACCAGGAAGACGGTGGCATCGTCAACGATCAGGTTTTTGCCGTTGTACTGGGTGTTCTTGCTGACGAACAGGTTCTCGTTGAAGAACTTGGCGTCAACACCGGTAGCGACTTCGACAGCGGCGAGAGTGCCGTTTGCCTGGGTGGTGAACTGGAAGAGGTGGCCGTTCAGGATACCGTTGACATCACAGACAGCGTTGGTGTTGATGTAGGAGTCAACGTAGAAGTAGTCACCATCAACCTTCATGACCTTGTTCTGGATGCCGGTGCTGTGGGTGACCTTACCGGTCGCAATCTTGGGGGCCACAACGCCGGAAGCAGTATCGTCGAAGTAGGTCATCTTGCTCAGGTCGACCACAGCGGTGGTGCCGTCCATGTAGGTGACATTCGCCTTAGCAACGCCGGAACCGTCCGCAGCGTTGCCAGCCCACCAGATGGAGTTGATGACGCCGTAGCTGGTAGCGGCAGCGATCTCAACGTTACCGATGAGGTTGTTGTACTGATCGAAGAACCAGGTGAACTTGTTGGTGCTGGCCACCGCGTTGTCGAAGTAGAACTTGACAGCATCGTCATAGACAGTGCCCTCGACGTTGTGCTGCTTGGCGTTGTAGTAGATCACGCTCTGAGCGCCGTCAATGGAAGTGGCCTTGGAAACGATCTCGCCGTACTTGTCAGCGCCGGTCTTGATGAGGCCGCTCTCGGTAGCGTTGTTAGCAGCGTTGGTGTAGGCGTTCAGGAGAACGTAATCGCCGACAGCATACGGATACGCATCCTCGCCGTTGGTGAGGGTGAGCGGGGTAGCAGTGGTATAGCCCTTGGTGGCATAGACATCGAGCTTGATGGTAGCCTCGGTGCGCAGGTGGCCCTGAGCGTCATAAGCGGCAGGAGCAACATAGGTGACCTTGGCGAGGAAGGTGTCGATCATGACGATGGTATCGTCATAGACCTCAACCAGACGGCCCTGAGCACCCATCTTGGTGACGGTGTCGGTCAGGTTGACCGTGTAGGTCGTGGGCTGCTTCTGGCCGTTGACATACAGGGTGTAAGCGGTGTCGACCTTCAGGCCAGCGTCGTGAGCGACGTCGCACTCAGTAACAGCCTTGGTGTAGGTCAGGTCGGGCTTCTCAACGAAGGTAGTGCCCTTGTCGCCGGTGTTGTAGGTCCACTTGGTGGCGGGACGGCCCCACTTGTCGGAGGACTTAGCAGAGTCGAGCTTGAAGTTCTTCTCACCGAGGCTGTTGTTCTTGGCACCGATGACCTTATCGGTCACATAGCCGAAGGCCGGGGTGTAGGTGACCTGAGCCTTCTGGATGCCCTGGAACAGGAGCTCAGCGACCAGCTCACGGGAAGCGGGAGCGTTCAGGTCGGTGGTCTTCGCCACTCTGTCCAGAACGCCGAGCTGCTGCGCGGTCTGCGCAACATGGAGCGCCCAGTCAGCGCCGGAGAACTCGTTGTTCTTGTCGTAACCGACAGCGCGGAGGATCATGGCGAGGACTTCATAGCCGGTGACCTTGCCGGACGGCTTGAAGGTGCCATCGGGATAGCCCTTGACGAGGGAGGCGTTGGCGCAGTAGCCGATGTAGCCCTGAGCCCAACCGGCACCAGCCATGTCGCTGAACTTGTTATAAGTGGCATAGAGGCCGGACTTATCGTTCTTGGCGACGTCCGCAGTGTAGATACGATAGACGATCGTAGCTACCTCAGCGCGGGTGATGTTGCCCTCGGGCTTGAAGGAACCATCCTCATAACCCTTGAACACACCCATGCCATTCAGAACGGCAACAGACTCAGCGTAATCATCGCTGATGCTCTTGTCATCCTTGAAGGCGTTGGCGCTGACGGCCAGAGACAGAGTCATGACCAGAGCCAGCACCATTGCGAGTAACTTTTTCATAGATGTTACTCTCCTTTCATAAATTTC
>CECF01008226.1_pt1 | contig 14274 bp, 15 predicted proteins | sample 554751 | NCBI WGS metagenome assembly CECF01 (sample SAMEA3182099, study PRJEB8094) | gut metagenome | biome: human; feature: gut; material: Stool; isolation source: human stools | place: Canada | collected 2012-06-12 | reverse complement strand
GGCACAGGCGTAGCCCTCAAGGCCGACGAGAACACATCGTTTGACATCATGCATATGGTGATGGACAACCTCCAGACAATCCATATGAACAAATTCACATTATTGACCGCACTTAAAGCAGGAGACGAATAAGACCATGGCAGAAGTTCAACAGAATAACGGTGGGGGCGGCAAAGGCAAGAGCCACCAGAAGAAAATGCAGATCCGCGTGGATTTCACGCCGATGGTCGACATGAACATGTTGCTTATCACGTTCTTCATGCTCTGTACGACAATGATTAAATCGCAGACCCTCACCATCGCCCTCCCGAGCAACGAGAAGGTAGACAATGTGGAGAACATGAGCCAGGCGTCGGCCGACGACGCCGTGACCATCATTATCGACGCGAAGAGAAAGAAAGGCTCTTTCGATGTCGACTCCGTCAACGGCAAGGTGGTCAACGAGGTCTACTACTACTTCGGCAAGCCGGGCGGCGACGCCGGCATGTTCGGCCCTGGCGGCACGATTCTCGAGGCCAACAACAACCTCCAGAAATCGGAGCTCCTTTCGGATGAGGTCAACAGCGCAGGCATCCACACCGCGCGCGGCATCCGCAAGATCATCCAGGACCGCAACAAGGAAGTGCTCGCGGAGATCAAGAAGCTCAAGGAGAAATACGCCAGCGGCGGTTTCGGCAGCCTTGAGACGAAAGACGGCCGCGAGAAAGCCCAGGAAGCCTACAACGCAGCAGCCTCCGAGGTGAGAAAGAACGAGAATCTGAAGAAGCCGGTGATCATCATCAAGTCTACGCCTCAGGCCTCATTCGGCGGTCTGGTGTCGGCTCTCGACGAGATGCAGATCAACTCCGTCTCCAAATATCAGATCGACAACATGACGCGCGTCGACTCAGTGATGCTGATCGACTACCAGAACAAGCATCATAATGACTGACGTTAGATTTATTAATCAAAAAAGCAGACAAGACAATGGCTAAAAGAAGTGTAGATCTAACATCGAAAGAATGGCGCGACCTGGTATTTGCCGACAAGAACAAAGAGTTCGGCGCATATCAGCTTCGTAAGAACAGCGACAAACGCCACAACATGGCGGCCCTGTTCACTCTGATAGGACTCATCGTGGTCTTCTTCCTCATCCTCGGCTACAGCAAGTGGTCGGACTATCGCGACGAGCAGGCCCGCATCGCTCTGGCGGAGGAGAGAGAGAAGATGGCGGCAGCCGAGCTTCTCCAGGAAGAGGAGGAGGCTCCTGAAGAGGAGGAAGTGGAAGAGCAGAAATTCGAGCAGCCCGAGATCGAGGTGCCCGAGGAGGTTCTCGCCACAGTACAGGTGACCCAGATCGCCATCGTTGACGCCGACAAGGTGAAAAACGAGGTGATGGATATGGAGACCCAGAAGGAAGACAACACCGCCCGTGGCGTTGTCAACCAGGAGGGTTCCGACGACGCCGACAAGTTTAAGGCTGTCGTTGAGCAGGTTGTGGTAAAAGAGCCGGAGCCCGAGGCCAAGCCGAAGGAAGAGGAGATCTTCGTGGCTGTAGAGCAGCCCGCCGCATTCCCCGGCGGCCCCTCCGCCCTCAACAAATGGCTCAGCCAGAACATGCGTTATCCGGAAGCAGCCCAGCAGAACGATATCCAGGGTAGGGTAATCGTGAAGTTCGTGGTTGAGAAAGATGGATCCGTAGGTCATGCGGAAGTGCTCAAGGGTGTCGACAAAGACCTCGACCGCGAGGCACTCCGCGTAGTGAAGAAGATGCCGAAATGGCAGCCCGGTAAGAACAACGGTGTAGCCGTGCGCTCCTACTTCACACTGCCTGTGACATTCAAGCTCCAGAACCAGTAATCGCCCTCAAAGCGATAACATCAGATAGGAAAAGGCCTGCGCCATTAGGACGCAGGCCTTTTCCCAACCACCATGACTGCAAAACGGCATGCAGATGAACATACAGGGCCGCGAATTGTTAAAAAGATATAGACAATTTCAATAAAAATCAAAAGTTATGGAAGGTAATAATAGCGGGCAGATGCCCAAAGGAGGCAGACTGGCATTCGGCATATTCATGGTGATCGTGTATCTGGCAGTCGGCTTGCTTTTCATCCTCGATGTCTTCAACATCGACAACGTGGCGATCAGCGCAACGGTCGGCGGCGTGCTCTGTCTCTACGGAGTGTGGCGCGGCTACAGGCTCTACAAAGGAATGAACTGAAAGAAACATACCATCGAAGCATGAAAATGACGACAAAGATACTTGCCGGGGCGTTTTTCGCCCTGGCATTTGCGGTAGCCACAGGCTGCACGCCGGTGAAGCGAGGCGAATACGCCAAGGGAAGCGCGACTATCTACTGCGACGACGGCTTCAAGAACATACTTGAGGAGGAGATAGAGGTGTTTGAGTATTCCTATCCGGAGTCGTCGATCATCCCTTTCTATATGGGAGAGACCGACGTGATCGACACCCTTCTCGCCGACAAGACCCAGGCGATCATCACTACCCGCATGCTCGACAAGGAGCAGGTGAAATACATGAAAGACAAATATAAGAGGGTGGTGCGTCAGGAATGCATCGCCGTCGACGCGGTGGCCCTGATCGTCAACAAGAAGAACCCTGTGGGAGCACTCTCTACCGATGAGATCAAAAAGATCATGAACGGCGAGATCAGCCGCTGGGACCAGCTCGCCGGCAACGACACTACCCGGATTAAACTCGTGTTTGACAACGCCGCCTCCTCGACCGTAAGCTACATGCGCGACCGCTTCCTGCCGAAGGGAGCGAAAATCACCGACAAAGCCAAGGCCTTCGGACAGAAAGACAACGCCGCGGTATTTGATGTGGTGAAGACCGACCCCGACGCCCTTGGCATCATCAGCGTGAGCTGGCTGGGCGACAACCTGCAGAACGCCCGCAAGGTGCCGGTGGACCAGCGCATGGACAGCTATAAGAACGAGGCCGACACAGTGGCTCCGTCGCTGACGACTGAGGTGAACATCATCAAGGTGAGCTCTCCGACCGCCGACAACGACTTCAGCCCCGTGGCCTACAAGCCATATCAGGCGTATATCTACTCAGGAGAATATCCTCTCGTGAGAAAGGTATATATGGTGTCGACGGCCAGCAACTCGACCGTGCTCCACAGCTTCTACGTGTTCATGACAGGGTTTGTGGGCCAGAAAATAATCTCGCTCACCGGCATACTCCCCTACCACATGAATCCGAGAGTGGTGGAAGTGAAATAATAACGGCGCCAAAGCTGCGTTAAGACAACATAGAGGCAAGCATATAAACGAAAACACAATATAAAATGAGAATCAAATTAATTCTAACATCCCTTTTCCTCGCGGGAGCGGCGCTCTCAGGCGTGGCGCAGACACATGCCGAAGGCGAGGAATACTACAAGGCCGACCAGATCAACAATGCCAAGGAGCTCCTGCTCCGCAACCTCAACAACCCCGGCACCGACAAGGCAGTCGCCGACTTCTATCTCGGACTGATCGCCATGGAGGAGGAAAAGACCGCCGACGCCGCCAAATATTTCAACGAAGGCGCGCAGGCCAATCCCGAGTATCCCTACAACTTTGTGGGTCTGGGCTACGTGTCGCTCAAGAACGGCGACGCCAAGATCGCGGAGCAGAACTTCAAGCAGGCTGAGAAGCTCGGCAAGAAAGACGCATCAGTGCAGGTAGCGATAGCAAGATCGTACTACAACGTAGACCCTACGCTCTATCAGAAGCAGATCGACAAGGCTCTCGAGAAGGCACGCAAGACCAATATCAAGAACCCCGACATCTACATCTTCGAAGGCGACATGCTCAAAGACACCAAGGACTGGGGTGGCTCGGCCGCCAAATACGAGATGGCCGCCAACTACGACAACAACGCCACGGCAGCCTACGTGAAATATGCCAACCTCTTCACCCAGGTCAACCCGCAGTATGCCATCAACATGCTCGGCAAGCTCCTTGAGCTGAACCCCAACTCGGCCCTCGGCCAGCGTGAGATCGCAAGCGCATATTACAACAACCAGAACTTCGACAAGGCGGTGGAGGCCTACAGCAAATACATCAACAACCCCAACCACTTCAAGCAGGACGAGGACCGCTACGCCTTCCTCCTCTTCTACGGCGGCAACTACCAGGAAGGCTACGACTACTCGAGCCAGCTCCTGAAGGCCAATCCGCAGAACTTCACGGCGCAGCGCTACCAGTTTATGAACGCCGCACAGATTCCGGCGCTCAAAGACCAGCTCCTTCCCATGGCCGAGGCCCTCTACAAGGCCCACCAGAGCAATCCCGCCAATAAGTTCGCCCCGATCGACTACATCCTGATCGCCGAGGAGTTCAACGCCGCCAAGCGTCCCGACGAGGCAGTGGCTGTGCTTGAGGAGGCCATCAAGGACGACCCGACCAATGCCAACTACAACAAGCAGCTCGCCATGGCCTATGTGGGCGAGAGCAAGCTTCCCCAGGCAGCCGACGCCTACGAGGGATATATCCAGAAGACGGAGAAGCCCAACTTCAACGATTTCATCCAGCAGGCCACATTCGCATTCTATGCAGCCGTGCAGAGCAAGGACAACGCCGCCGAGGCCAATAGATACTACGACATGACAACCAGGTATGCCGACATGGCCGCCAAGGAGATGCCCAACCACTACAAGCCGAAGAAGCTCGCCGGCGACATCGCCAAGCAGCAGGCTTCGGCCGACCAGGTGGAGAGCGCCGCCATGCCCGCCTACCAGGAGGCCCTGGCGCTGCTCGAGGCCAGCGAGAATCCCGCACGCTACAAGAACGACGCCATGGAGATGTATAACTATCTGGGCAACTACTACCTGACCCAGAACGACAAGGCCAAGGCAAAGGAATATTTCAGCAAGGTGCTGGAATATGACCCCGACAACGCGGATTACCGCAAATTCGTAGAGGGTCTCTGACCGGATGACAAATTAACGCCATAATGGCGACAACAGCTTACGGGCTGCCGGATTATCGAAATCCGGCAGCCCGTTTTTTTGGTGGTTTTCACATTTATTAGTAATTTTGCAGCTATAACACTTCGCCCTTGCGGGAGAAGTGTGCCCCATAGTCTTCCTAACGGACAAACCAATCACTATGACAGACATAATAAAAATAAAAAAAGGGCTTGACATACCCCTTGAGGGGCGTGCCGAAGGCAGGCCCCTGCCTACGGAGCCGTCGGGTCTTTACGGCATTGTGCCCGACGACTACCCCGGCTGCATATGGAAGGCGGCCGTCAGGCCGGGCGACAAAGTGAAAGCGGGCACTCCCCTGCTCATCGACAAGGTGTCGGGCGCGATATGCCTGACCTCGCCGGTGGCCGGCAGCGTCGACGACGTGAAGCGCGGCGAGCGCCGCAGGATCGAATACGTCAGCGTGAGGCGCGAGGGCGACGGGAGCGAGAGCTTCGACACCACGACGCAGCCCGAGGCCATCGTGAAGACGCTCCAGGCCTCCGGGCTCTGGGCCATGATGCGACAGAGGCCCTACGACATCGTGCCGGCTCCCGGAGTCGCTCCCCGCGACATCTTCATCACGGCCTTCGACTCGGCGCCCCTCGCCCCGGAGCTCCTCTCCGAGAAGCTCGCCCCCTATCTCGAGAAAGGCATCGAGACGCTCGCCAGGCTCACCTCCGGCAAGGTCTACCTCTCGGTGAGGGCCGGCAGCGGGCTGACGTCGAAGACGGCCGTAGTGACGGAATTCGAGGGTCCGCATCCCGCAGGCAACGTGGGAGTGCAGATCGCCGGCATCAAGCCCGTCAACAAGGGTGAGACCGTATGGACGCTCGACGCCGCCACGGCCGCCCGCATCGGCATGCTCTACTCCGGCAAGGGAATCAGCTACGACACCGTGGTGGCCGTCACCGGCCCCGCCGCCGCCAACCCGCGCCTCATGGAGACGCTCGCGGGCGTGGCCATCGGCGAACTGCTGCATTCGGAAATCACCGGCAGCGTGGAGGCCACGCGCATCATCTCCGGCAACGTGCTCACCGGCGTGAAGACCGACCTGCAGGGATTCCTGCGCTATCCCTACCGCCAGGTGACACTGCTCCCCGAAGGGAACGACGCCGACGAGTTCATGGGCTGGGCCTCGATGAATCCCCGAAAGTTCAGCGTGAAGCGCACGTTTCCGGCCTTCCTGCGCGGCCTCGGCAAGAAATACGACTTCGACGCCCGCGTTAAAGGTGGCCACCGCGCCATGATCCTCAGCGGAGAATTCGACAAGGTGTTCCCGATGGACATCTATCCCGAATACCTTCTCAAGGCCATCATGGCCCGCGACATCGACCGCATGGAGAAGCTCGGCATCTACGAGGTGGCGCCCGAGGACTTCGCGCTTCCGGAATTCGTCGACACATCGAAAGAGGAGCTCCAGAAGACCGTGAGGGATGGCCTCGACTACCTGCGCAAGGAGCTTTCGTGAACCATACAACAACAGCAACAACCCAACATTTACAACCAACGTGAAAGGATTAAAAAAGAAAATCGACAGTATGAAGCCCCAGTTCGAGAAGGGTGGCAGGCTGAGCAAGCTCCACTCGGTGTTCGACGGCTTCTATACATTCCTTTTCACACCCAACGAGACATCGAAGTCGGGGGTGCACATCCACGACAGCAACGACTCGAAGCGCACGATGATCACCGTGGTGCTCGCGCTGTTGCCCTGCTGTCTCTTCGGAATGTGGAACATAGGATACCAGCATGCCCTCGCCACGGGGGCAGCCGACCATAACCTCTTCCCGCTCTTCTTCTTCGGGTTCTGGGCAGTGCTGCCTCAGATCCTCACGGCCTACATCGTGGGCCTCGGCATAGAATTCGTAGTAGCGCAGCTGCGTGGCCACGAGATCCAGGAAGGCTTCCTTGTGTCGGGCATCCTGATCCCGATGATATGCCCCGTCGACACTCCGTGCTGGATGCTGGCCGTGGCCGTTGCCTTCTCGGTGATTTTCGCCAAGGAGGTGTTCGGAGGCACAGGCTACAACTTCCTCAACGTGGCGCTCGTGACGCGCGCCTTCCTCTTCTTCGCCTATCCGGCGCAGATGAGCGGCGACAAGGTGTTTGTCAACCTCGGCGACATGGGCGCCGTAGACGGCTACAGCGGAGCCACTCCGCTCGGCCAGCTTGCCTCCTCGCAGAGCGGCCTCGTCGACCTCACAGGAGTCAACGGCGACATCCTGAGCAACTCTGACCTCTTCTTCGGCCTCTACCCCGGCTCATGGGGCGAGACCTCCACCTTCTGCATCCTCATCGGCCTCTGCGTGCTGCTGATCAGCGGCATGGCCAGCTGGCGCATCATCACCTCCGGCGTCGTCGGCGCCTTCCTGATGTCGGTGCTCGCGCATAACTTCGCCACCGACCTCTACCCCGTGACGTATCTCATGCCTCTCCAGCAGCTGTGTCTCGGCGGATTCGCCTTCGCCATCGTCTTCATGGCCACAGATCCCGTGACGGCCTGCCGCACCAACACCGGCAAATACATCTACGGCTTTCTGATCGGCGCCCTCGCGATCCTGATCAGATGCTACAACACGGGCTATCCGGAGGGTGCGATGCTCGCCGTGCTGCTGATGAACTGCTTCGCGCCGCTCATCGACTACTGCGTGGTCAACGCCAATATCAACCGGAGGCTTCGCAGAGCCACAGTAAACAACCAATAAACCCCAGGAAGCAATGAACAAGCAAAGCAACAGCTACACCATAATCTACGCCTCCCTCCTCGTGATCATAGTGGGAGTGGTGCTCTCTGTGGTATATCAGGCGCTGCGTCCGGCGCAGCTCGACAACATAGCCAATGACACTAAACGTCAGATCCTGGCCGCGGCACGTCTGGTGCCGGAAGAGGGTGAGACGGTGGCCGACCTCTATGCCGGCCACATCACCGACAGCTTTATCGTCAATACCGACGGCCAGAGGGTCGACAAGGGTGTCGACGCCTTCGACGTCAACGTCAGCGCGGAAGTGAAGAAACCGGCCGGAGAGCGTCTGCTCCCGGTGTTTGAATGCACCACCGACCAGGGCGTGAAATACATCATACCGGTCTATGGAGCGGGCCTGTGGGGGCCGATCTGGGGCTATGTGGCCTTCGACGACAACGGCGACACCATCTACGGGGCCTATTTCGCCCATCAGGGGGAGACTCCGGGCCTTGGCGCGGAAATCGAGAAGCCGGCATTCCAGAATCAGTTTGAGGGGAAGGACATCTTCTCGGCCGACGGCGCGTTTCAGAGCGTCCTTGTGGTGAAGAAAGGGCAGGAGCCCGGCGACGGGCGCGCCTACGTCAACGCCATCAGCGGCGGCACTATCACCAGCCAGGGCGTGCAGAAGATGCTCGCCTCGAGCCTGGAGCCCTACACCGGATTTTTCAAGACATTAAAAGAGAGTAAGCAGTCATGAACATAAGCAAAGACCTTGGGGCGCTGATCAATCCCCTCTCGAAAGACAACCCTGTGATAGTGCAGGTGCTCGGCATCTGCTCGGCTCTCGCCGTGACGGCCAAGCTGGAGCCGGCGCTGGTGATGACCATCTCGGTGACGGCGGTGCTCGCCTTCTCCAACGTTATAATCTCGCTATTGCGCAACACAATCCCGACCTCCATCCGCATCATCGTGCAGCTCGTGGTGGTGGCGGCTCTCGTGGTGATCGTCGACCAGGTGCTCAAGGCCTGGAACTATGAGGTGAGCAAGGCGCTGTCGGTGTTTATCGGCCTGATCATCACCAACTGCATCATCATGGGACGCCTGGAGGCGTTCGCGATGACCAACAGGCCGTGGCCCTCATTTCTCGACGGCATCGGCAACGGACTGGGCTACGGCATGATCCTCGTGATCGTGGCCTTCTTCCGCGAGCTTCTGGGGAGCGGCACGCTCTTCGGCATGCAGGTGATCCCGCAGTGGTGGTACGACCACGGCTATCAGAACAACGGCATGATGATCCTGCCCCCGATGGCCCTCATCACGGTGGCCTGCATCATATGGGTACACCGCTCCAAAAACAAAGACCTTCAGGAATAAGAGGGAGCCGATAGATACAACCGACAATAATTCCACACTACGAAAATGGAAAACCTTAATTTGTTTATCAGGTCGATATTTGTCGACAACATGATATTCGCCTACTTTCTGGGCATGTGCTCGTTTCTGGCGGTGTCGAAGAATGTGAAGACGGCGTTCGGACTGGGAATCGCCGTGAGCTTCGTGCTCATCATCGCGCTGCCCGTGACATGGACCATCAACGAATACCTGCTGAAGCCGGGAGCGCTTACATGGCTGGGGCAGGAATACGCCGGCGCCGACCTCAGCTTCCTGGGGCTGATCATGTTCATAGCCGTGATCGCGGCGCTGGTGCAGATCCTCGAGATGGCAATCGAGAAATACTCTCCGTCGCTCTATAACTCGCTGGGCATCTTCCTGCCGCTGATCGCCGTGAACTGCGCGATCCTCGGCGCCGTGCTCTTCATGCAGCAGCGCGACTTCAGCAACGCCTGGACGGCCACCGTCTACGGTGCGGGCTCCGGCATCGGATGGATGCTGGCGATCACCTGCCTGGCGGCCATACGCGAGCGTCTGGCCTACAACCAGATACCGGCGCCGCTGCGCGGCATCGGCATCACATTCATCATCACGGGGCTCATGGGCATAGCCTTCATGAGCTTCTTAGGAATAAAACTCTAAAACCAAGCCACGACAATGAATATTCTCAATATGATAGCCTGGAACACGGTATTGGTGGCGGCACTCACCTTCTTCATCATAGTGCTGGTGCTGGTGATCGTGCTGCTGATAGCGAAGAAGCTTCTTGTGGCTTCGGGCGATGTGACGATAACAATCAACGGCGGCCAGAAGACGGTGGAGGCGCAGAGCGGCAAGTCGCTGCTGGCCACGCTCGCCGACGGCGGCGTGCATCTGTCGTCGGCCTGCGGCGGCAAGGGAAGCTGCGGCCAGTGTAAGGTGCAGGTGGTGGAGGGAGGCGGCGACATGCTGCCCACCGAGGCAGTGCACTTCACCCGTCGTCAGATCAAGGACCACTGGCGCCTCGGCTGCCAGGTGAAGGTGAAGTCGGACATGGAGATCAAGGTCTCCGAGTCGGCCCTCGACGTCAAGGAATGGGAGTGCGAGGTGATCTCCAACCGCAACGTGGCCACCTTCATCAAGGAATTCATAGTGCAGCTTCCCCCCGGCGAGCACATGAACTTCATCCCCGGCTCCTACGCCCAGATCAGGATACCGAAGTACGAGATGACCTACGACGGCGACATCGACAAGAGCCTCATCGGCGAGGAATACCTGCCGGCATGGCAGAAGTTCGGCCTCTTCGGCCTCAAGGCGAAAAACACGGAGGAGACCGTCAGGGCCTACTCCATGGCCAACTATCCAGAGGAGGGCGACCGCATCATGCTGACCGTCAGGATCGCCACTCCCCCGTTCAAGCCGAAGCCCCAGGTCGGATTCCAGGACGTGATGCCCGGCATCGCCTCCTCGTATATCTTCTCGCTCAAGCCGGGCGACAAGGTGATGATGAGCGGCCCCTACGGCGACTTCCATCCGATCGTCGACTCGAAGGCCGAGATGATATGGGTGGGCGGCGGCGCCGGCATGGCCCCGCTGCGCGCGCAGATCATGTGGATGACCAAAACCCTCCACACCACTGACCGCAAGATGCACTATTTCTACGGCGCCAGGGCGCTCAACGAGGTGTTCTATCTCGACGACTTCCTGCAGCTTGAGAAAGACTTCCCCAACTTCAGGTTCCATCTGGCGCTCGACCGCCCCGACCCCGCGGCCGACGCTGCCGGCGTGGCCTATACGCCGGGCTTCGTACACCAGGTGATGTATGAGAACTATCTGAAAGACCACGAGGCCCCCGAGGATATCGAGTATTACATGTGTGGCCCCGGCCCGATGAGCAATGCGGTCAACAACATGCTGTATAATCTCGGCGTGGAGCCCGAATCGATACATTACGACAACTTCGGAGGCTAAAATTTGGATATTACGCGCCAAGGCGCTACCTTTGCAGCGTAGAATCCAGTAAAGGATCAAGCTAACCTGAATCAACACCAAATACCAACCAGAAATGCAGAGAGACAATAAGGTTTTCGAGATGATCGACCGCGAGCATCTTCGCCAGCGCCGCGGCATGGAGCTCATCGCCAGCGAGAACTTCGTGAGCGACGAGGTGATGCGTGCCATGGGTTCGTGTCTTACCAACAAATACGCCGAGGGCTACCCGGCCCACCGCTACTACGGCGGCTGCCAGGTGGTGGACGAGGTTGAGAACCTCGCCATCGAGAGGGTGAAGAAGCTCTTCGGAGCCGAATGGGCCAACGTGCAGCCCCACAGCGGCGCCCAGGCCAACATGGCCGTCTTCATGGCCTGCCTCCAGCCGGGCGACACCTTCATGGGCATGGACCTCAGCCACGGCGGCCACCTCAGCCACGGCAGCCCCGTCAACTTCTCCGGCCTCATGTTCCGCCCCATCAGCTACACCGTAGACGCCGCCACCGGCCGCGTCAACTACGAGGAGATGGAGGAGAAGGCCCGCAAGGAGCGTCCGAAACTGATCATCGCCGGCGCCAGCGCCTACAGCCGCGAATGGGACTACGCCCGCATCCGCAGGCTCGCCGATGAGATCGGCGCCATTTTCATGGTCGACATGGCCCATCCCGCAGGCCTCATCGCCGCCGGCCTTCTCGAGAATCCCGTGAAATACGCCCACATCGTCACCTCCACCACCCACAAGACGCTCCGCGGCCCGCGCGGCGGCATCATCCTGATGGGCAAGGACTTCGATAATCCATGGGGCAAGAAGACCCCGAAAGGCGAGATCAAGAAGATGTCGGCCCTGCTCGACAGCGCCGTCTTCCCCGGTGTGCAGGGCGGCCCGCTCGAGCACGTGATCGCCGCCAAGGCAGTGGCCTTCGGCGAGGCCCTTCAGCCCGAGTGGAAAGACTATGCCCTCCAGGTGAAGAGAAACGCCGACGCCCTGGCCAAGGCCCTCATCGCCCGCGGCTACAAGATCATCTCCGACGGCACCGACAACCACTGCATGCTCGTAGACCTTCGTCCGAAGTTCCCCGACATGAGCGGCAAGAAGGCAGAGCGCGTGCTCGTGGAGGCCGACATCACGGCCAACAAGAACATGGTGCCCTACGACAGCCGTAGCCCGTTCCTCACCTCCGGCCTCCGCTTCGGCACCGCCGCCATCACCACACGCGGCGCCAAGGAGGAGCTCATGGAGACCATCGCCAACCTCATCGACCGCGTGCTCAACAACGCCGACAACGAGGAGGAGATCGCAAAGGTGCGCCGTGAGGTCAACGACATCATGAACGAGTATCCCATGTTTGCCTGGTAAGGCATTCCCTCGGGACGCGACAGTATTCCGCCGCCCTTCCCGGGGCGGCGGAACGTTTTTAAACCATCAAGACAATGACACAGTATCCACAGACCCTATTCGTCACCGGCATCGGCACCGACATCGGCAAGAGCTACGCCACGGCGTGGCTCGCCCTTGAGATCATGAAGACCGGAAAGTCGGTGACCACACAGAAGTTTATCCAGACAGGCTGCCATGAATTCAGTGAGGACATAGCCACCCACCGCCGGCTGATGGGCATCGAGCCTACACCGGAAGACCAGATGCATATCACGGCGCCTATAATATTCAGCTATCCGGCCTCGCCGCATCTCGCCGCCGCGCTCGACTCCAGAACCCTCGACCTGACACTCGCCACGGAGGCCACCAAGGTGCTCGCCGCCAAATATGACCATGTGCTCATCGAGGGGGCGGGAGGCATCATGGTGCCGCTCGAGGGCGACTACCTCACAATCGACTATATCGCCGAGAGGAAGCTGCCGGCAGTGGTGGTCACCACCGGCCAGCTCGGCTCGATCAGCACCACCCTGCTCACCCTCCGCGCCATCAGGGACTACGGCATAGAGCTCTTCGCTCTCGTCTACAATCCCCATTTCGACTCCGACAGCATCATCTGCGGCGACACGCGACACTACCTCAGAGGATGGCTCGGCCGCCATTTCCCCGATGCCCGCTATCTCGAGATGCCGACCAGCTTCTGAGGCGCCGCGCCGCTCCCAATGCCCGAGATTAAAATAAAATGGAGCAAAATATGGCGTAAAAGCTGAATTTTAGTTAAATTTGCAGTCGGAATATCTACAGAAGACATCATCTACCCGCCTGCAGATTGACAATCAACAGAATGATGGGCCTGCCCATCAGTGGAGCACACATGAAACAACACCAGACACCGGTCTATCAGTTATCGATAACCAAGGAGGCACTCGCTTCATTGCCTCCGGCCTGTTATCACGGCAATATCAGAGTGATAGACAATGAAGACGGACTTGCAGAAGCGCTCCGCGACCTCGAGCAATCGGGTGTCGTGGGTTTTGACACGGAAACACGTCCGAGTTTCCGTAAAGGTCACACCAACACCGTGGCGCTGCTGCAGCTCTCCACGGGCTCCACATGCTACCTCATCCGGCTCAACCGTATCGGCCTCACTCCCGGCATCAAGCGCCTGCTCGAAGACGACAGCATACTGAAGATTGGACTCTCGATCCACGACGACTTCCACAACCTCAACATACTCTCCAAGATCGAGCCGAAGGGATTCATCGACCTCCAGCAGTATGTGAAGGCCTACCGCATCGCCGACAACAGCCTCGCGCGCATCTACGCCATAATCTTCGGGCGCCGCATCTCGAAGGGTCAGCGCCTCACCAACTGGGAGGCCGACTCGCTGACGAGCAACCAGCAGGCCTACGCGGCGCTCGACGCCCTGGCCTGCATCGAGATATACCGGGAGCTGGAGTCGGGCAATTTCGATCCGGAGGCCTCGCAATATAAGGTATATCCCCAGGAAGAAGAGGAGACATCTGACGTAAACGACATGCAACCATGAAGCCGCCGAAACGCTACATCCTCATCCCGTCGCTGCTGATGGTCTACTTCATCGCTATGACGGCCATATTTGGCGTCGACCTGCTGAGGAAGGGTGAATATTTCCGGTTTTTCTCTACCGTGGCCGTCGAGCTGCTGCTGATCGCCGGCAGCTACTTCGCGCTGCGCCGCCGCTGGAACAAATAATTCCCGCGGGCTTAATTATAATCCTGCAACGACACGCTTTCCATATTTATTCCTGATTTTGCAGGGGTGGATTTTTCTTATTAAATTTGTGGACACAAGACCAAAAGCGCTGAAAGATGACGAAATATCCCGTAGGAATACAGAGCTTCCGCAAGATGCG
>CECF01068942.1_pt1 | contig 14335 bp, 7 predicted proteins | sample 554751 | NCBI WGS metagenome assembly CECF01 (sample SAMEA3182099, study PRJEB8094) | gut metagenome | biome: human; feature: gut; material: Stool; isolation source: human stools | place: Canada | collected 2012-06-12 | reverse complement strand
ATAGTAAATAATAGAATTTTGAAATACACATACGGAGGTAGAATAAGTGAAATTATATGAAAATGGTGCTTACCTTTTAAACGGTAAGGAAGTAGTAATTGATGGACCGCAGGCTCAGGCAGCTGTCAAAAGCAAGACCGGCATGGACGTCGATAAACAGACAGCTAAGCAGGAGACAATTGCTTACGGTATTTTAAAGGAGCACAATACATCCGGCAATATGGACAAGCTTCAGATTAAGTTTGATAAGCTTACATCGCATGATATCACATTTGTAGGTATCATCCAGACAGCACGAGCTTCAGGACTTGAGAAATTCCCTATCCCGTATGTACTTACAAACTGTCACAACAGCCTTTGTGCAGTTGGTGGAACAATCAATGAGGATGACCACATGTTTGGTCTCACATGTGCAAAGAAGTACGGTGGAATCTATGTACCACCTCATCAGGCAGTTATCCATCAGTTTGCACGAGAGATGCTTGCCGGCGGTGGAAAAATGATACTTGGCTCTGATTCACATACACGCTATGGTGCACTTGGTACTATGGCAGTCGGCGAGGGTGGACCTGAGCTTGTTAAGCAGCTTCTTGAACAGACATATGATATTGATATGCCTGAGGTAGTAGGTATTTATCTGACAGGAGAGCCAATCAAGGGCGTTGGACCACAGGATGTCGCACTTGCAATTATCGGAGAGGTATTCGGAAACGGCTTCGTAAAGAACAAAGTTATGGAGTTTGTAGGACCGGGTGTTTCTAATCTGAGCGTTGACTTCCGTATAGGTGTCGATGTTATGACCACAGAGACTACATGTCTTTCTTCTATCTGGAGAACAGATGACAAGGTTAAGGAGTTCTTTGAGATTCATGGTAGAGCTGAGGACCACAAGGAGCTTAATCCGGGTGAGGTGGCTTACTACGACAGATTTATTGAGATTGATTTAAGCCAGATACGCCCAATGATAGCTATGCCATTCCACCCAAGTAATACCTACACTATCGATGAGCTCAATGCAAACCTCATGGATATTCTCGATGACTGCGAGAAGAGAGCTGAGGTAAGCTTTGATGGCAAGGTGAAGCTTGATTTAAAGAGCAAGGTAAGAGACGGAAAGCTGTATGTAGATCAGGGAATCATCGCAGGCTGTGCAGGCGGTGGATTTGAGAATATCTGCGATGCGGCTGACATATTAAACGGACATTCAATCGGAGCAGACGAGTTTACACTGAGTGTTTACCCGGCATCTACTCCAATATACATGGAGCTTGTGAAAAACGGAGCTGTAGCAAAGCTTCTTGAGACAGGTGCAATCGTAAAGACTGCTTTCTGCGGACCTTGCTTTGGTGCAGGAGATACACCTGCCAACAACGCATTCTCTATCCGTCATTCAACAAGAAACTTCCCTAACAGAGAGGGTTCTAAGGTACAGAACGGACAGATCAGCTCAGTGGCACTCATGGATGCACGTTCAATCGCTGCAACAGCAGCAAACAAGGGCTTCCTTACATCAGCAGCGGATATTGATGTCAACTTTACAAAGCCAAAATATTTCTTTGACAAGACTATATATGAGAACCGTGTATTTGACAGCCATGGAGTGGCAGATTCTTCAGTTGAAATCCAGTTCGGACCAAACATCAAGGACTGGCCGGCAATGAGCGCACTTCCTGAGAATATGCTCCTTAAGGTGGTTTCAGAGATTCATGATCCTGTTACTACAACAGATGAGCTCATTCCTTCAGGAGAGACATCATCATATCGTTCAAACCCTCTTGGACTTGCAGAGTTCGCACTTTCAAGAAAGGATCCTGAGTATGTAGGCAGAGCAAAGGAAATCCAGAAGGCCCAGAAGGCTATAGAGAGTGGTGAGTGCGCAGGAAAGGCTGTTCCTGAGGTTGCTGAAATCATGGGAGTAGTAAAGAAAAAATTCCCTGAGGCAAGCCATGAGAATATGGGCTTCGGAAGCACAATTTTTGCTGTTAAGCCGGGTGACGGCTCAGCAAGAGAGCAGGCTGCCAGCTGCCAGAAGGTACTCGGAGGCTGGGCTAATATCGCAAACGAGTATGCCACAAAGAGATACCGTTCAAACCTTATCAACTGGGGAATGCTTCCATTCATCATCGATGAGGGAGAGCTTCCGTTCCACAACCTCGACTATATCTTCCTTCCGGGAATCAAGAAGGAAATCGAGGATGCAAAGACGGAGTTTGAGGCATATGTTGTCAAGGATGGTGAATTAAAGCCATTTACACTGAAGATGGGTGAGCTCACAGATGATGAAAGAGAGATAATATTAAAGGGATGTCTCATCAACTATAACCGTAAATAAGGAGAGTTTAATCCGATGGAAGAAACCGGAAAAGCTGGTAAAAAATCAAACATTGAGATAAATGCAGATAAGGGTGCGAAGCAGAATTCGCACCCGGGGCGTGAGGAATGGCCACATCTGATCAGAATAGGTGTCATGGTATTTGTCACGTTTGCAGTCAGTATACTGTTTTTCTTTGCACTGTACAGATTTGAGGGCTTTGCAGGTATATGGAGCAAGCTGCTTGCGGCAGCAATGCCTATTATAATGGGACTTGTGCTTGCATACCTGATGAATCCTGTCATGCTGTGGCTGGAAAGATGCTTTAAAAAGCTTCTTTCCAAAAAGATAAAAAGCGAAAGCAAGCTGCGAAAGGTTTCAAGAGCTCTTGCAATCACAGGCTCGGTTATTATTCTTGTAGCGATTATTTCGCTCCTCATTGCGGCTATTGTGCCTTCTGTCATAGCAAGTATATCAGGACTTATGAAGACACTGCCAAAAGATGTTGCGGCATTCATCAACATGATAAAGCATGGTAATTTCGGGGACAGCAAAATTGCTGAACTCGCGAGCACAGGTTTACAGAATGCAACCGACTACATTGAAAATTATGCCACAGAAAAGCTGATTCCTGAGGCACAGAAGTATGTTGCACAGATTACAACCGGTGTGATTTCGGTAGTCAGAGGCTTACTCAATTTTATTATCGGAATAATCGTGATGGTCTATGTGATGAGTATTCAGGAGACCCTTGCAGGACAGAGCAAAAAGATAATATATGCTGTCTGTAAGCCAAAGACAGGAAATATCATTATTGAGACACTCAGAAAGACAAATGAGATTTTTGGAGGCTTCATAAGCGGTAAGATAATAGATTCACTGATTATTGGAGTGATTGCATATTTCGGATGTCTGATTTTAAGGATACCATCATCAGTGCTTGTCGCAGTGATTATCGGTGTCACAAATGTGATTCCGGTGTTCGGACCGTTTATCGGTGCAATTCCATCGTTACTCATAGTGGTAATTCAGAGTCCGTGGCACGCGCTTTATCTTTTGATATTTATTGTGGTGCTGCAGCAGGTGGATGGCAATATCATAGGACCTAAGATACTTGGCTCATCTACAGGACTTTCGACCTTCTGGGTTATGTTTGCCATACTAATCGGCGGAGGAATGTTTGGTTTTCTTGGAATGTTACTTGGTGTTCCGACCTTTGCTGTGATATACTATATTGTGAGAAGAGTTGTTAATTATGCTCTCAGGAAAAAGAAGCTTCCTGAGGACACAATGGATTATACAAAGACAACAGGCGTAGATACAAAAAATAATAAGCTTAAATACGAGTAGGTGAAATAAGTGGATAAATACGAATACAATCTCAAGCTGGATCAGATAAAAGCCCTAAGCGCCGAGGAGGGCTATATGAGCGCAGCAGAGATTGCGGATAGCATAAATTGGAACAAAATTAAAAATGTAAATACACTCGTTAAAATCGGCGAAATCTACGAGAAGGCCGAAAGATACCAGGATGCAAGGGACATACTTTTAATGGCCTATGACCGTTCACCAATCGGCAGGATGATTATATACAGACTGGCTGAGGTTGCCATCAAGATGGGTGATTATGATGCTGCTACAGAGTATTATGATGAGTTTGTTGAGATAGCGCCTCATGATGATATGAAGTATGTATTAAGATATGCCATCAAAAAAGGGCAGGGAGCTTCATTTGATGAGCTTATCACTATTCTTGAAGAGTACAAGGATGAAGAATACACTGAGGAGTGGGCATATGAGCTTGCATATCTATACCACAAGGCCGGAAAAGCCGATAAGTGTATAGATGCCTGCGATGAGCTCATTCTGTGGTTCGGAGACGGACCATATGTGGAGCGTGCGCTGGAGCTTAAGATGCTTTATCAGCCACTTACCAAGGCTCAGGAGGAAAAGTACAGACGCTTCAAGGCAGAGAAGGAAAAGCCGGCTAAGACAGAGGATACGGCTGAGGTCACCGAGATAGGTGCCATGGAGATGGTAAAGGGCGGAGAGATAGTGCATGATGACGTAACTATTCCGCAGATTACTGTAAATCAGGAGAAGTTCAATACTGTAAATTTACAGCAGGAGATTGCCAAGGGTATGCAGCAGATCATGGAGGCCAAGGGCAAGAATGAAGTTGCTGATACGATGGATACCATCAAAAAGATAGTTGAGGATATTCCTTATCTCAAGCTCGAAAAGGAGCAGGAAGAGTATGTACAGCAGTCGGAAGAGACAGAGCATATCGCTACAGATGAAGAGATAGATGGTTCACTTAAGTTGAATTTCAAGGAGCTTTTGGGTGAAGACGCTGACGGACAGATGTCTATGGTCATGAGTGAAAAGACTCAGCTTGAGCATCAGATTACAGGACAGATGTCTATACAGGATGTGCTTGAAGAATGGGAAAAGACCAGACATGCGGCTGAAATTGCACTTAAAGAGGCTGAGCAGCAGAAGCTTGAGTCAGCTAAGGCAAGAGCACTTCAGGAGGCAGGAGACATCATGGAAAGACTAAATGATGTCATTCCAAAGCTGGATGCAGGTGTCACTCCGAAGGAACTTCTTGAGGAGGAGTATCTTAAGGTGCCGGTCGATATCACAGAGCAGAAAGCTGCCGTGAAGGAGCCTGAAGAAGAGCAGAAACCGGATATGCAGGAGCTTTATGCAGATGAGACTGTGGATGAAGTACAGGAGCCGCAGGAAGCACCGGAAGAGGCTATAGACGAAGCACAGGAGCCGCAGGAAGCACCGGAAGAGGCTATAGACGAAGCACAGGAGTCGCAGGAAGCACCGGAAGATACTGCAGAAGAAGCAAAGGAACCGGTTGGAGAGCCGGAGGATATAATTATGGCAGAGGAGTCTGAGAAAGACGAGATACTCATGCAGCCGACTACCATGATGCCTGAAATAACAGATGATATGTTAAATGCCGATGATGATACAGCAGATGAAGAGGCTACACAGGAGGAAGAAAACACTTCTGAGAAGAGAGATTTTGATCATGTGACATCATTTATCGAGCAGGAAATAGCCAAGATGACAGCAAAGAATCCGGGACTGGAGAAGAAGCTGGATATGGCTAAGACAAGAAAAATGCCGGATATTTCATTGCCGGAGGATTTAGACAGCGAAGAAGATGACTCGAAATTGAAAGAAACAAAACATATAAAAGAACTTACAAGCGAACAGAAAGCTATATTTTCATATTTCATACCGGTGAAGGGTATGGAGGATCAGATTTGCAAGGCATATAATGCCGTGCTTGATCATTTCAACAGGAAAGAAAATGCATCCACAGGCAACCTCATTATACAGGGAGAGCAGGGCTGCGGAAAGACAATGCTTGCTACAAGCTTTATAAAGGTATTACAAAGAGATGGTGAACAGCTTACAGGAAAGATGGGCAAGATTGATGCTGCCGCACTCAATAAAAAGGATGTGCAGCAGGTAGTCAGAAAGATAACAGGAGGCTGTCTCATCATAGAAAGAGCCGGTGATATCGACCGCAGCATAGCTGCCCAGCTATCATTTTTGATGGAGCATGATATTACAGGAACACTCTATATACTTGAGGATACATCAAAGGGTATAAAGAAGGCACTCTCAATGGATGAGGGCTTTGCATCCAAGTTCACGGAAAAGATATCGGTTCCTATTTTTACAAATGATGAACTCGTATTGTTTGCCAAATCGTACTCTGCAGAGCTTGGGTACAAGATAGATGAGATGGCTATTCTTGCATTGCATAACAGAATCAGCAATATTGAGAGGATAGACCAGGCTACCACTCTGACAGAGGTCAAGGACATAATTGACGAGGCCATAGACAGGGAGGCTCACAGCGGACTGAAGAAGGCTATAAGTATTCTGACAGCCAGGCGATATACAGATGATGACCGAATTGTACTTAAAGAGGATCATTTCAGGGAAAAATAAATTCTTATGGGGGTATATATATGTGTAATTTTACAGCAATGGATTGTTACCTGTTTGGTCAGGCAACACACTATGATATCTACAAGAAGATGGGCGCTCACTTAGCTGAGCGCAAAGGAAAAAAAGGAGTGTGCTTTGACGTCTGGGCGCCACATGCGAGGGAAGTATACGTGTTTGGTGAGTTTAACGACTGGAATGAGACCAGTCATGAGATGAAGCGTGTAGAGCCGGAAACCATGGGAGTGTATGAGCTTTTTGTACCGGGAGCGCAAAAGGGTCAGATGTATAAGTTTATTATAGTCACTGAACAGGGTGACAAGCTGTACAAGGCAGATCCATATGCAAACTACGCAGAGCTTCGTCCGGGAACGGCGTCAATCATCACAGATATCGAGCACTTCACATGGACTGACAAAGAGTGGATGGATAAGAGAGCAGCAAAGTCAGATGCTGATGTATATTCTTCACCTATGGCTATATATGAGTGCCATCCGGGCTCATGGATGAGACATCCGGGCAGGGATGATGATGGCTTTTATACATACAGGGAGCTTGCAAAATCACTCATATCCTATGTAAAAACTATGGGATATACACATATTGAGCTTATGGGTATTTCAGAGTATCCGTTTGATGGCTCATGGGGATATCAGGTGACAGGCTACTATGCACCTACATCGAGGTATGGAGAGCCTGAGGATTTTGCATACTTTGTTGATCAGTGCCATAAAAATAATATCGGAGTAATACTCGACTGGGTACCTGCACATTTCCCAAAGGATGCGCATGGACTTGCCAATTTCGACGGAACAGCCACATATGAGTATGCAGACCCAAGAAAGGGAGAGCATCCTGACTGGGGCACAAAGATATTTGACTACGGTAAGAATGAAGTAAAGAACTTCCTTATCGGAAGTGCATTGATGTGGATAGAAAATTACCACGTAGACGGACTCCGTGTGGATGCAGTTGCGTCAATGCTTTATCTTGACTATGGAAAGAACGATGGACAGTGGGTGCCAAACAAGTTTGGAGGCAATAAGAACCTCGAGGCAGTAGAGTTTTTCAAGCATATCAATACACTCATACTTGGAAGAAATCACGGAACTGTAATGATAGCCGAAGAGTCTACCGCATGGCCAAAGGTAACAGGCAAGGTAGAGGAAGACGGACTGAACTTCAGCTACAAGTGGAACATGGGATGGATGCATGACTTCCTTGATTATATGAAGCTGGATCCATATTTCCGTAAAAATAACCACAACAAGATGACATTTGCGATGAGCTATAATGAGAGTGAGAAATATATTCTGGTACTGTCACATGATGAGGTGGTACATCTGAAGTGTTCTATGCTCAACAAAATGCCAGGCTTAGAAGGGGATAAATTCAAGAACCTCATGGCAGGATATGCATTTATGATGGGACACTGTGGAAAGAAGCTTCTTTTCATGGGACAGGAGTTTGCACAGAAGCAGGAGTGGAGTGAGGAAAGAGAACTCGACTGGTATCTGCTTGAGAATCCGGAGCATAAAAAGATCCAGAACTGGGTAAAGGAGCTGCTTCACCTCTATAGGAGAAACCGCTGTCTGTATGAGCTGGATTCAAGCTGGGAAGGCTTTGAATGGATAAATGCAAACGATGCAGACAGAAGCATCTTCAGCTTTATCAGAAAGAGCAAGGATGGCAAGAATAATATGCTCTTTGTCATCAATTTCACACCGGTAGAGAGACCTGATTACAGAGTCGGAGTGCCAAAGCACAAGACATATCAGCTGGTATTAGACAGTGAGGATCCTAAGTTTACCGGCAAAACGGTACAAGAGCCTGTAAAGAAGGCTGCAAAAGGCAGAGGCAGGGCAGCAAAACAGTCATATAAGAAGCTGGACTATAAGGCAGTCAAATCAGAGTGTGATGGCAGACCGTTTTCATTTGCTTATCCACTTGCGCCTTACGGAGTTGCTGTATTTAAATATTAACATGATTAAAGGGCAAAAGGTATCATCGATGCATGCAATTCAAAGTATACCTTAGTGTCCCGTACTACACCGGGAAAGACCGCACCGATTTAAGGTGCGGTCTTTATTTTTGCGTATTATATGTCGATATATAAAAAAGATAACTATTCAGAACCACAAAAGTACGAAGTATGAATATCCATAAATAAAGGCTGCAGAGATGGTATATATGCAGGGCACGGAGCAGGAAATATGCAGATAGAGAATTTGATTAATAAAAGCACAGATACGAAAAATACGGACACAAAAACCATAAATGACATAACAGCGGGTATGCGTGTGTCAGACTATATAAAGACAGACAGCAGTGACAATATGTTAAAAAAGGCGGCTGTTGTCGGTTCGTCAAATTCTGTTGATATGTCGGATACGATATATGCAAGACCACAGGCTAAAAACGAAGCCGGGAACAACGATGGCACAGATATGGCAGAAAATCTGCTAAATGACATGAATCAGACCTCAGAAAACAGGCGAAATGATATGATTGTCACTGCAAGCACCACCACGAGTGATGATTACAAAGCTGCAAAGGATGACGGCTACGATGTCATTGTCACTGAGACCGACAAGATAAAAGCAGTGCTGGCAAAGGCAGGTGTAGATATATCCATATATGGAGATGATCTGAGCAGGCAGCAGCTTACAGACATCACGGGAAGCCAGACTGAAGCGGCCATGCTTGTCAATCAGATGAAAGCATATGATATTCCTGCTACAGATGACAATATAAAGGCAGGTACAGATGCCATAGACCGGGCAAAGAGCCTTACAAATATATCCAATGAGACAAAGGCATATCTGGTCAGAAATAACATGAATCCGACGGTTTCCAATGTATACAAGGCCACATACAGCAGTAGTCATGTACAAGATTACAGGCAGAAAACCAAAATGACGGAGATATCAGATGAGCTGTTTGAGGAGCTTAAGCCACAGCTTAAACAGATATTAGAGGAAGCTCATATAGACAGTAGTGATGAGAATTTGAATCAGTGCAGATGGCTGATAGATGAAGATATAGCCGTTACACCTGACAATGTGCTGCTTGCGAATCAGGTAGAATGCATCAATGCAGCAGAAGAAAATGTGAGCAGTGATTTTTATGCAAGGGCAGTGACAGAAGCACTGGCAATGGGAAAAAAGGCTACAGATGCCACTATGTCACAAGATGGTCTGACATTTGACATGGCAAAGAAAGCCTGTGATGTATTAGGTGAGGCGACCGCAGATGACATTGTCACATTAGAGTCAGATAACATACCTGTCACGATAGAGAATCTGTCAAAGCTTATAGCTGCAAGGGGCAGGGATAGTGCAGCATCGCAAGCCTCAGCAAACAAAGCTTTAGATAATCAGATTACAGACAGCCGGGAAGCAAGGCTTGTGACAGCTCAAAGAAAGCTTGAGGAAGCGAGACTTTCCATGACAGCAGAAGCCAACCTTTCACTCATAAAAAAAGGAGTTTCAATAGACACAGAGCCTATTGAACGTGTAGTGGAGATGCTTAAGCAGCAGGAAAATAAATACTACGGAGCGCTGTTTGGTGATAGCAGTGTAGAGGCATCTGATGATAGGGTACGTATGTACAATAATGTCTGTGATATTTTCAATCAGATGAAGCAGCAGCCGGCGTATGTACTGACCTTGGAATCCGCTGATGACACTGTGTATGAGCTGTATACAGCAGGCAAAGCAATGAAGCAGTCATTAGAAGCAGCAGCCTCAGGATATGAGACTCTTATGACATCACCGCGGGCAGATATGGGAGACAGTATATCAAAAGCATTTCAGAATGTGGATGATATACTTAAAGAGCTTCAGATAGATACATCTGAAAGCAATCGCAGGGCTGTGCGGATACTTGCGTACAACAGTATCGACATCACAGAGGACAATATAAAGCAGATAAAGTCTGTAGATGAGCAGGTGCAGAGAGCATTCAGCGATATGACACCGGCGGTGACGATTGAGATGATAAAAAGAGGTATATCACCGCTTGATATGAGCATGAGCGACATAAGTGACACAGCCAGACAGATAAAATCAGAAAATAATGATGAAAGAGATGAAAAATTCAGCGAGTTTCTCTGGAAGCTTGAAAAGAAAAATGAAATCTCAGAGGAGGAAAGAGACTCATATATAGGTATATACAGGCTTATATCACAGGTGGAGCAGTCAGATGGAGCAGTCATAGGCTCACTTGTTAATCAGGGCGCAGATATTACAATGAAAAATCTGCTTACAGCAGTCCGGACAAGAGGAAAGAGTACCATGGACTATAAGGTGGACGATACCTTTGCCGGAGTGGAAGGAGTAAGTAAGGGAGCTAGAATTGATGAACAGATAGAAAGCGCATATCAGGCAAACTGTCTAAGGGATGTGCTTGATACACTTTCACCTGAGAAAATGGAGTTTGTGCAGGATGACGGCTGGCTTGAGATGACTCCGGAGCAGCTCAGGCAGGCTGTATATGAGGCAGACGAGGATAATACACTATCAGAGCAATATGCCACGGAGCAGCTCAGGCAGTTCAATCAGGCAGTTTCGGTGCCTGAGAACGTATATGCTTTTCTAGAGAAATATGATGTAAAAACAACCGCGGTAAACCTCATGGCTGCGTCACGGCTAATGAAAAATCCGTCAGAGGCAGTAAGAAATCTCTGGGAGCATGGAGACAGTGCTACGGCAAGGGCTCTTTTGGATGAGACTTTAAGACGGTTTTCTGAGTCGGTCAAAAATCCAAAGGAACTTGCGCAGGCGCAGGAAACGCTTGCTGATACAGCTGAGCACGTGATGGATTCGATGATTATAGAGGACAGGCGCACCGGCTCATTAGATATCAGACAGATGAAGCTATTGTGCAGTCAGCTAAGAATAGCTTCAAGTATGTCGAGACAGGAAAACTATATCGTACCGATAGAGACTGCAGACGGAGTGACAGGCATGAAGCTTAGTATAGTAAGGGGCGAGGATAAAAAGGGCCTGGTTGACATATTCCTTGAGGACAAAAAATGCGGCAGGGTAGCTGCATATTTTGAGGCAAAGGAAAACTCAGTATCTGCGATGATAGTCACAGACGATGAGCAGACCAAAAAGCTGTTTGAAGACAATATCACTACGTTTGAGTCAGGAATAAGTGATGGTGAACAGAGCGTGCACATAGACGTGGCATTGGAGCATGATATATCTGCAAAAGAGCCTATGGCATCAGATACGAAATCGGCTACTGAGTCAGAAAAGCAGCCTGATGGCAGCGAAAGAGTCCAGACAACCAGACTATATCACATCGCAGAGCAGTTTATTGTAAATGTCCAGAGGGTGATTGCGCAAGATAGTCTGTAACACCGATATATATTGCATGTGCCAGGTCATCCTGATAGTTTTTGTCAGTAAGAAGAAGTGTCTCAGCAGGATTACTCAAGAATCCACATTCTACGATTACGGTCGGGGATGTGGATTTTTTAAGTATAAAGTATTCTTTATTGGGCTTAATGCTTCGTGGCTTTGCGACACAAAGAGAAGTGTTTAAAGCTCCAAGAACAGAGGATGCGAGCTCTTTTCCTGCATCAGAGGCTTCATAGTAGAATACCTGTGGACCGCAGCTTGAACTGTCCTCAAAGCTGTTTTGATGGATACTGATGCTGACTGCCACATTGCTCTTGGACATCAGGGCAGTTCTCTTTGTCAGATCATCTGTCTTTGGATGCTTGGAATTATCCGGGGCGAGGTCGCAGTCGGTGGTTCTGGTCATGACAACAGTAAAGCCTCTGTTTTCAAACAGCTGTTTAAGAGCCATTGCAATACTCAGGTTGACATCCTTTTCCATGACGCCGGAGGTGGAAATCTTACCGGGATCACTTCCACCATGGCCCGGGTCTATTACAATAACAGTTGAATTAGTGTTTTTGCCGGTATTTTTTGCAAGAGCGCAGACACCTCTTCCGAGGTAGAAGGACAGAATAAAGAGAGCTAAAATAAGACAGTATTTGTTTTTCTTAATAATGTACATATATTTTTTCATATAAGATACCTATAAAAAACCCGATGCACATAGAAAGCATCGGGTGTGTTTGTATATTATATGATTGGCTGATATCATTTATAACCTATAAAAGGTACTGAGTCAGACTGTAGCTGTAAAGGTACGGCCTCTTTCAGTAAGCCTTAAGCAATCAGTTCAGATATTTGATAACAGTATCCCAGACAGATGAATTCTCAAAGCCAAGCTTCCAGAATGCTGCACCGGCGAGCTTATTGTCGTCGACGAGCTTGAGCCTTTTCTCTAAAGATGTATTGTCCTCGAGCCATACCTTGTACAGCTTGTTGGATACAGACCACTCAGCGTAGTTCTGACCGGATTCCTCATCAAGAGCAGCTGTGGCATTGTTTGTGGCAAGCTGTGCTGCAGCTGCGTCCATACTATATACCTGTGAGGCAACAGTGTACTTTGACTGATCCTCGGTATCGGTTACGGCATCATCGTCCTCCTTTGGAGTGAGCTCCCATATTCTGGTATAAAAAGGCATGCCGAGAATAATCTGGTCAGCGGGAACCTCCTTCAGAGTGGATTCAACACCCTCTGTTACCCACGGAATGGAAGAAACTGAGCCGGCATCAGAGCCCTTATAGTGTTCATCGTATCCCATAATCACAATATAATCGGCAAAGTTTGCCATATCAGAGCGATTGAAGAACTTGTTGAAGCTGGCAGGTACTGTGACATCAACTGAAAGTGATATGCCGTTATTGTGACACTTTATGGCGAGCTCTCTGATAAACTCGATGTAAGAGTCTCCATATGCTGCTTCTGTGATATTTTCAAAGTCAATATTTACACCATCAAGCTCATAGTTAAATGCAGCCGACATAATCTGATTGATCAGGGTAGTTCTCGTGGATGTATGTGTGAGCACATATGCTGCATCTACATCAGTATTTTCAAAGTTGCTGAACAGTCCCCATACCTCGATGCCCTGGGAATGGCAGTAGCTGACATAATCCTTGCTTGCTATATCTGCCAGATTACCGTTGTTGTCATTTAAATAAAACCAAGTTGGTGACATTACATTTATGCCCTTGGTTGATGAAATTACCTGGGGCACTTTACTGTTTGCTGACTGGCTTGTTACCTGATTCCAGGCAAGACATATATCCTTATCCTTCTTGATATGCGTAAAGGTCTCTTCCTCATAGTCAGAATTCGTAAGCTTAGTTTTTTTGCTCTCGGACAGAGCCTTGCTCTTTATATATCCAATAACACCATCCTCAGTGGCAACCTTATCCCATTTGTCACCGGAATCAAGAATAGTAATCTTATCATCCTTTTTCACCTCTTTTAGAATAGGGCTCTTTATGCCGCCCTTCACGCGGACCTGGGTAGACTTGTTTACAGTGGCACTGTCTATTTCATCCCATTTGCTTGTGATGACGATGCGTGCCGGGTCATCATATGACTTAAAGGTGATATTGGAGTACTGTTTTACATAGTCTAAAGCGATAAGCGCAGAGTCAGAGGTGGCTTTCACAATCGGATAGCCAAAGTCATTGGTCTGCTTGGTGACACTGTAGCTATTGCTGTCAGCCGCCGCTGAGATGATATCAGATGCGGTCGTGTAAAGAAGCACATTCTCATTTGCATCCCAGTAAAATCTGGAATTTAATGAGTCATGAACAAATTTGTAATCAACGTATATTTTCTTATCTATTATTTTAGCCTTGTAATCGGATAGCTCATTATCTACAACGAGAGCAGCCTCATCATCAGAAGAGATATTGAAATATTCTTTAAGATCCTCTGTCTTTTTCGTAGGTGTGTATTTATTGATAAGAGCAGTTATACCCATTATTATTACAACGAGGATAATAAGTCCGGTTACTATAAGTGCAGGCAATAATTTCTTTTTCATGTGTAAAAATCCTTTCCTATTATTTGGTGTCGAAATTGCTTAAGCTAATTATACCATTGTGAAATAGCATATTCAAATAATATGAAATAAATTTGTAATAAATTAAGAAATTTGTT
>CECF01060629.1_pt1 | contig 14368 bp, 8 predicted proteins | sample 554751 | NCBI WGS metagenome assembly CECF01 (sample SAMEA3182099, study PRJEB8094) | gut metagenome | biome: human; feature: gut; material: Stool; isolation source: human stools | place: Canada | collected 2012-06-12 | reverse complement strand
CCACCTTTTACTCCAAAGTGCAACTGAGCCTGAGCAGGAGCAGCCATCATCAAACATACAGCTACCATTAATACACTAATAATCTTTTTCATGTTTGTCTATTTTTAGTTTACGCCACAAAGATAAACACTTTTTCCATGTATAATGTTCAATCTCCCAGGAAAGTTACATTACGCTTTCCAATCCCCCCTTCCAAGAAGAAATATCAAACAAAAAACGGACAGAATTTTTTATTCTGTCCGCCATGTTCTCTTTCTAATATTCCTCCTCATTAAAGAAATTGTTTTATCCTTATTTTCAATTAGTTGTCTAAATAACATTGTTATTTAGACAAACAAACCACGCTATCTAAGGCGGTCAAAGGCAAAGGTAGTAATTATTTGGACAAACAAAAATGAATTAATATCAAATTCTATGATCTTTTACTGTTTTTATCATGTTCCTAACAGTAGCATTTTCCAAACGAGAATATAATGTTTGAGTAATTAATTTTTTTGTAAACTACATTAAATATAGAAATTTAAGAGGCATTCTTATCTTCTTCTTTCATTTCCATCATTAACCATATAGCCTCACTTGGACTCATTTTCAATATCCCATGATTATATAAAAATAATTTTATTCGATTCAAATGTTTATTCATTCTATATCGAACAATCTTTTTCTTTTTTTCTATCCACCCTTCCTCATAATCTCGAAATTTATGATGAAAAATACCGTTCTCATCCATCCATACATAACCACCAACTTGTATTCTAGGCCAAAAAGTACTAATTGGCTTATAAGTCCTTTCCATCAAAACAGGCCATACTATCACTTTATTATTACGTCTTAAATAGTCCATCAGCAAATCCTTTCTTATAAATAAACCACCATGCCCACCATGCACCCAATAGCTATCATAACAAGCCACACTACCATCATCAACAAGCCATATACCATCATTAACCGAAAATCGCATACCCAACCCCTCATATAAGTAAGGAGAAGGCATTATTACTTCTTGAGACTCATTCAATGATGCATCCGAATATTCACTGATTGTATATATCAAATAAGCAGGTTGTACTTTAATATCAGTATTTAAACTTCCTATTTCGAAATTCCTATTAATAAAGCCAGAAGTCTCTATTTCTTTTTTATAAAAATTCGACCAGTAATATTCCCTATAATAGATAGAAGATTTTTCTCTATTTTCTGTTGAAGAACGACCACTTAGACCTTCACTGTTAATCAACCGACACATTTTCTTCCTATTCTTTTTATCAACTAAAAAAGCTTGAATAAAAGTCCATATTTCACGTTCACTTTTTCCATCTATCACCGCTTCTTTACAATTAGAATTTGAAGAGATTGTATAATAAGAATATAAATCAATCCATTTGTTTCCATTCAATTCATATTCAATATACTCCTTAATATCAGGCATTTTTCTCCAACTTCTCATCCATTTATTATCATCTTCACATAAAAGATCATACTCAGGAACTTTATATTTAGGTAAAGATGTAACATAGTCACGCACATCTAAATTTATAAAAAGTGTTGGATCAAACTTTCTAACATTTATTTCAACAGGACTATGCCAGTCTTTATTATACGACTCTCCATAATGATTATCAACCAAAATAGCAGCAATTCTATGCATTGCAATCCATTGATATTTTTTCCCTATTCGTTCTATTGTATTTTTATGACGATATTTACTTGAATACTTAACATCAAACGACTTAAATACTGAAGCATCATAACCTATTTCTTCAAAAATCAATTTAATAGCAAAATTTGATAATTGTTCTATATCGTCATCCCAATTATCCAAAGCTGCCTGAAATGTGTATCTACCAAAATCTCCATACAGTCCTCTAGAACTATACTCTGTACGCATTGATTCCATAATACTATTTTGTGCAAAATACAATTCTTTATCAGAAATCTTATCATAGTCTAGCTCATATTTCTTTATTTCTTCTGTTGGCACAAAAATATTTTTCTTGCTTTTTGTATAAGGAGGCACAACTTTTTCTTCATCAAAGTTCAAATTGCAACCTAGTGAAACTGCATAGTCAATAATACTTTTAGAAAAATCTCTAATTAAAATATTTTCCATAGGATCACCTCCTTTAAAAACACAATCATATGTCAATTGGGCAATTCTTTCTACAAAATCTTTATTTTGATTTCCTGTACAACACCCCAAAGCCACCGCAAACACTCTTTCTACAATATAATCATCATTTACATCATAATAATCCTGTATACATTGAAGCAAACAGTTCTCTTCATTTCGTAACAAATTAACTAATGCCCTTGTAGTTCTATCACGTAATGCTAAATCAGTTGTTGCCAAAGTCCATACCAATAAACGTACTATAAGGAGCAAGATATCCTTATCTATATGTTTAATAACGTCCTCTGAAGCAGACCAAGCCCATGCCACCAATGTAGATATATTTTCCTTAATTTCATTATCACTTGATATATGTGTAGTCCATATAGCATCACGCTCTACAAGTTTTATATTCTTCAACAGCTCGTCAAGCACATTAGCATTCAATGGCCAATCTTTTTTAAAAGGTACTATTGATATGACTTCAAACATATCTAAAATCTGTTTATTGTCGTAAAGATTTTGCATATAAGTTCTACCAGCTACAGTTAATTCTGATCGCATTGGCAGCCCTTTTAGGAATATATCCATTAGAGAATATCCTGTATCATCATCTTTTAATATTTCAAATAACTCTTTCCCTCTTTTCAATGGTAAAACATCTGTCAAAGCCTCCACTACCGTAGCATCATATAATAAATCACCTTCTATAGTATCATTTTCAACCATAGTTAAAGCTATGAGATATCCTCCCATAGTATCATAACCAAATGTATAGAATATAGAATTTTTCGACGCATAATATTCATTTAAAAGTCCTTCGTCCACCAATGCATCCAAAAACTGATTCGCTTTATCACCTATTATTTGATCTTGGCACAATATATCAATCAACTCCTTTTGAGATAAACGCCAGCGACTACCATTTTTAATCATATAACTGGCAATCTTATTCAAAACATCTTGGAGAACATTTATAGAAGTAGAATATCCAAACAAAAATGATAAACGATTATTAAAATGAGCAATATAATTCTCTATTATTTCTAACCCTGACTCATGCTTTGGTGGATTTTTATCCCCTTGATGTGCTCGGCAAAACAATGTTAACAATAAAGGATTACTAAATTCACGATTTAAAACAGGCCATTGGGGAAGAGGTACTGAAAATGATTTAAACATATATTCAACAGCACCAGAAATATTCTTTTCAAATCCACGATGCTCATATGAAGGATAATTCTCATTTCTAATAAACTGATCAATCCAACCATTTTTTCCATTAGTCCTAACAGATACAATTATTCCAATATTTTTATATGGCTTAAATTCATTAAGAAAATTATGTAAATGGTTTTTCCACAATGAGATCCCATTTCCTTCATTAATTCCATCAACAATAATCAAAACCCTCCCTTTTTTTTGGCCATAATCATCTAATGCCCTAAAAAAAACGTCCTTCCTACATTTTATATCTAATATTGATAAAATCTGATCTATAGGAATGCTAGTATCTGTAATTAGCCTTCCAAGAAAAAATATAGTTGGAAGATTTTCTTCGAGTCTTCGCTGAACTATTTTAGCCAAAAGATGTGTCTTACCAGAACCGCCTTTACCATAAATAATTATAGCTTGATTCTGGATACTTTGAATCCAAGAATTATGTATATGGGTACTAATTTTACCTAAAGCAGTATGTAGGTTTGAATAATCATAATCACTATATTTTATGCTTTTATTATGGATAGCATTATTAAATATATTATTAATGTTGTTTATAGAATCGTCTATTTTTGTTAGACAACTACCTTCCCAATTATTCCGAGAAATACCATCCAGTATGCCATCAATATTAACTTTAAGTTCATGTGTCAAATCAACACCAAGTTTTTTTTCAAAATTATCAACAGCATGATTAAATGCAGTTAGCAATAATTTCTTTTCTTCAGAAAAACATCTTGTCAATCTCTCGTCCCGACATGTTGAAGCAAAAGCATCCTCAAAAAGCTCATATTTGAAATTCACATTCAAATTGAACATATTGCCAAGGTTGCTAATATGAAGTTCTGATTTCTCTTTAAACCAATCTTGAGTAGGAACAAATTTATATTGTTCATTAATTAGCTTTACTGTTGAATGCAATATTTCATAACTATACTTTTTATTAGAAAAATACATATACGCAATATATGCAAATGTAACAAATGCTAAAGCGCATATCAAAACCATAGAAGGGAGTCCATCATCTATCAAAAAATGTAAATAAAACATTTCTCTTTCACTGAAAACAAATAAGTTTAATTTCAAAATAGGAATTATTCCTCCTGTACCCACAATAAATGTCATGGCAGAAACATAGGTTTTAAAAAACCACTTTTGACGAAGATTCTCCATAAATTTCTGAAAGAAAACTTTCAAATCATCAGAATCCAGTTTACCTTTAGTTTTTCTTTTTATCAGCCTAAACGCACCTTTTGCTAGAATACAATTAAACCACAAAGCAAAAGTCCGACCTAGAAATCCTAAAATAATAATCAATATTATAACCATCATTTTAATATGTAAGCTCTATTTATTATATATTCAAGAATGTTTTTACAACACGCAATACAAATATATAAATAATACTTAAAAAAACAAATAATATCAAAATTAATTTTTATATTCTTCTCATGTTTCCGCTACCATAAATAAATTTTCTTCCGTTTCTTCGTAAGACTTCACCCTTCTATCTTCCAGAAAAATATGAGAAAGAGTATATACTAATGACTCCAGAGTCTGCTGACGAACTTTAGGTTTTAGCTGACATTCCCAAACAGTAATGCAATGCCATCCCATTGATGCCAATTGACGCTGTTCTTCAACATCACGACTCTTGTTTCTTTCAATTTTCTCACTCCAAAACTCTACATTTGTTTTAGGAAGAACAAAATACTTACATCCTTGATGTCCGTGCCAAAAACATCCGTTCACAAAAATCACCGTTCTGTATTTCCGCAAAACTATATCCGGATGCCCTGGAAGACGCGGATGGTTTAGCCTGTATCTAAACCCACGGCTAAACAAGAATTTCCGAACCAATAATTCAGGTTTTGTATCTTTCCCTTTTATTGCCGACATGCAACGATGCCTTTGTTCTTTATTGAGTTTGTCCATGTCTATATATGAAACATACAGTTCTTATATTCTTTGTTCGTATAATTTCAGCATCAAATCATAAGATATCAGCTCTCCAGGTCGCATTTTTGAGTATATATTGACTTTTGAACTACCAAGAGAAATATATGTCGAAAGATTGAGTTTCAAACACATCTGACCATTAGCTGTTGAGAAATATACTTTTTCAACCTTATAATACCCATCAATTGCCCCGGCAAGCATAGGCAAGAAATATTCTATATCCATAATATTAACAGATGTGGGTATCTTCTCCATCGTGTATGTCTTTGACTGATGCATTGAAAAAATATCATAATCAGTATCAGACTTTCTTACAAACCCTGTCAATATGTTCTTAATTTCCGGCTTCGTTTTCCTGTCAAGAGTGCCGACATTATCCACACCTTCAATTTGGAATTCATTATCAAGCATGAAAGGGTTACTAACATAGAAATGAGTATGCAGTGTATCTAATAATTCTTTGTTTTGAATAATCTCCTTTCCGACAGTTTCAGATTTAATACCAAGTGATTTCCATATACCGCTATCTTCATCTTTCATCAAAGCAAGAACCAAATAATTACTATCAGTCTTCGGGCGATACAGTTTTCCGTTCAAGCGCTGAAAATTATCCTGGATAAACTGATAACAGTCCATACCGTCACGCGGCTGTAAAGTTCTGAATGTGTATAGTCTGTTTAGAGTATCTTGAATCTTACTTCTGAATTCCTTACGTACATATTCTCTCCATGCAGTCTGAGAGCTTTTGTTATTACGACCATACAACGATACTATATATAAGAAATTCACATCATAATGACACAACAAAAGAGTATCACGGTCAAACAACCTGTTTTCAAACTGGCGGTTCAACTGGACACCACCTTCTTGAGACTTCAGTTCCCTATCATCAAACGACAAGAATCTGGCTCCACCACTTCGTCTATTCGGGATTCTTGCACTGATGAAAAAGTTAGGAATAGGATTATATCCCTCTGTCAACGTATCCCTTAACTGCGGATGCTCACCTTTTACATCACCGTCCAAAAACAGGTTCATATTCCATTGTATGACATTTCTCGCATAAGTATATTGCTTGTAAACAGACTTCTCACCGAGCAATGTCCTGTCGTTTTTGGAACGCTTATAATATTTGCTGTCACCTATGTAGTAAGTCAGGTCTGCAGGCAAGTCAGACTGCTCAATAAGCCCCTGTCCTATAAACATATGGTCAACCAATTTCCCGTCTTTCTGTTCAGTCAGCTCCTTAGGCAGTTCCTGCTTATCATTACCTCCGACAAGAGTATCAATCATCACTTCAAAAATGTGATCGAAATCCTTGGCAAGCAAAAAGTCTTCTGCCTGTCTATTCATGGATATTTTATACTCCCTATCAAAGAAAGCATAACACAAATCCCATATTCTTAAAGCCTTATCCGAAAAGTATTTGTATTTAATCTGTTTCAGCCGTCTGCACCCCAAATTTTTCTTTATGTATGTATTCTTTAGCTTTTCTGGACTTATAAGCTGGTAATGTATGTTTATTTCGAATGAGAAGCCGTGTGTTTCACATATATAATTCAATATAGAGAAATAAATAACCAACAGTTCCTCATCAAAATTAACCATTTTCTTCCTGTTTACCGGATTAACGTAAACAGGTGTTCCATCCTGAATAAAAGCCTGTGATGATGCAATAGTCTTGCTCCAATTAATTCTGTTATATCCGGAATGTACGTTCTTGGCAATGAACGTGAAATAATCCTGGTTATTTCTGTTGAAGTCTCTAAGTGCTATAATCACATCAAGCAAGGTATTATGCTTTTGCTTTCTGCCTCGGCTTTCCGTCTGATAATCCTTACTTTCAAGTATATTGTCATTATGTGTCTGTTTATATACACTTATAGTTCTATATACCCAAATTGAAAGCGTAGAAAGGAACTCTTTATATTCCTTACATCCTTCCTCTGTAAATTTTGATTTTATTTTTTCTGATTCAAAATCAATAATCTCCTGAGGGGATGCCCCGAAGATGGTATCATCATCACTTTCCTCATTCTGCTCACCTGTCAAAACGACTTTTGGCAAAAAGAAAATAACATCCTTTGCAGCTTTACTATAGCAATAACCTACATACCCAAAGGTATATTGGCCTTCTTTTTCAGGAACAGACACAACATCTTTGAGCACATCTCTGACTGTCAGATTATCTCTGACAGTATCATTCAGATTATATGGGTAGCCTTCAATGAATAATAGCATGATTGTATATTAATCTATTATTATTTGTAAATCCAGCTGAAGTTTTGACTTTATCAATTCCAAGATATTAATAGTAGTATCATCTATCAAACCTTTTACCACATAGAAATTGCCGACTTGTACATAACTAAAATCTTTGGAATTCTCAATACCCTCATATTTTCTATCCGATATTAAAGGGCAGCCATCTCGTCGTCCATATTTGGATTGCTCCACTATTGGAGCAACCTTATCAATACCTATTTTATTGATAACATTAAGATATAAATCAAATTTAGTAGGTGAAGGTTCGTATCTAATACCATCTAAAATAACAGCTACAAGCTTTTTATGCTTAGTTGAACGAGAAGCATCATCAGTTTGAATATCGGATTCACTCTGTACCTCTACACCTAATTTTTCAACATGTAGATAATCCATCATATCTATAAGTTTCTGTTTTCCTCCATCACCATATAATTCAGAAAAAGAAACATCCTCCGTATCACTAACTTTGAATATATCACCCTCTCCATCTTTGCAGACATCATTCCATAGATAGAACAGTATCTTATTCAACAACATTTTTTCAGTTATTATTCCATCACTCGGATTAACAAAATAGTCACCAAGCATCTTGTCTTCAGAACTTGTTGCTTCAAAAATACGCCTGTTTATTTCTTTCTGGAAAGACACCCACGAATAAGTTTTTCCTTGAATATCAATCACCCAATTAGTATTTTTATATTTAATTGGCTCATATTCCCAATCCCAACGTCTTTTGAATGCACTGTCAATGGGGAATAATGATTGATCTGAAGTATTCATTGTAGCATATATATAAAGATTTGAAGGTAAACAAAGTTCTCCATCCTTAATAGCATCGCTATCTTTGCCCATTTCATCCACAAGGAAAGCCTTCAAATCAGCATCAGCTTTAATTGTATATTCAGAAACCCCGTATTCATCCCTATCAAGCAACTGGAATAAATCACCGAATATCTGAGCACAATTTCCCCTGTTGATTTCCTCTATGATAAGATATACATTTTCATTAGGTTTTCTATACGCCTGCATATAAGCATTAAGAAATGTCTGAGGAATAAAGTTATACACAATCCTAGATTTTTTTGTTCCTTTCAATAATTCTTCACCAACGGCAATTCCTTTATCAAATTCAACTGTATAATTGTCAGACATACCACAAGCTAATAAAATATCTCTTTTGTCGGCTAGAGTAAGTTGCTTTAATGAATACCAGTATTTAGCTCCAAATTTTTGAGGAGAGTAAGTAACACCTTGTTCCTTTAGCTCTGTTAATTTACTGATCAATTCATCCTTTCCATATAAACATTCGCAGTCTTTTTCCATAGTTGGCTTATATGCCCCAACAAATGTTGAATAATCACTATCTGGATGAAATGTAATTCTAAAAATATTTCCCTTTGGAACACCTTCCAATTGTTCTTTTATTCTGTGAGATTTTCCCGTACCTGGAGCACCATAATAGATTTGCTGACGACTATTATCATCAGCAATATTAAGACTCTTTTTAAAAGGTTTGAAACTGTCAGCAACATCTTCCAATTTAGCTATTGTCATTTCAATAGCTTCTTTGTCAAGACAAATCTCTGCATCAGAATCAATATCATCTAATTTGGGTTGATTAGCCCACATTACAACTTTACTTAATGTTGAAAACAATGGTTTAGTTTGTACAGTAGAATTGGCATTTGCTACCGGATCTGTAAAATATTCAGAACCATTATTTCTCCAAGGAGTTTCCTCATATTTTGTCAAGTTTTTAAATACTTCAATATGATTCAATATATCTTTTAAAGTCTGCAAAATATTATCTAATCCTATTTGGAAGAACTTAATTCCACCACGTCTGCCAGAATTACTAAAGGTTATAAATCCTCCTCTTTCACTCAACTTTGCCTTAAAATCACTAGTATCAGACGCATTATTTAAAAACGAAAATAAATCTTTCATAATCTTATTACATCAATTGTTTAACTATTTCCTCGGCCAACCTTTTAATAACAGGAATAGCGACGCTATTCCCAAATTGCCGATATGCTTCTTTACGTGATACTACAATTTTAAATTCAATGTTTGAACTATTGTAATTAAAATTGTTTGCACATTCTGGATGTTCCCAACCATTACCTAAAATACGATAGCCCTGCAATCGTCCAGCTTCAACAGGAGTTAAAACACGAGGATTAAGCCCTTTTTCTGATTGGTCAATAAGTATTTCACTTCCATCTTTCCAATATCTAGCAGAAATAGTACTTGTATAAATACTATCAGCATTAAATAAAGAATAGCCAAATCCCTTTCCGTTTTGTCTGTTTCGCTCCTTTCTCTTTTGATGTCCCTCCCACATTCTATCACTAATCGTATAATGTGAATCCAATGTTGCTAATGGTTCAAATATATCCGAGACCTTAGTTGAAAGTGTCCCATCTTTCAATTTTTCCTTTTCATATATTGTAGAACCATCTTCGGCTATTCCATATGGAAATTTAAAAGCCTCGACATCTATCTGTTTTTTATACCATGCAATAATAAATAGACGCTCCCGATTTTGAGGTACTCCAAAATATTTTGCATTTAGAACTTCAAATGAATAACCATATCCTAATTCTTCAAGCGTAGCCAATATAACTTTAAGAGTATTCCCTTTATCATGCGTTTTTAATCCACGCACATTCTCTAAAAACAGTACCTTTGGTGGACACCCTGCATTTATTTTCTCTTTTATAATATTAGCTATGCTAAAAAACAAAGTACCTCTTGTATCTTCAAAACCTCTTTTTAAACCTGCTACAGAAAAAGGTTGGCATGGAAATCCACCACAGCAAATATCAAAATCAGGAATCTCATTTGGTATAGCATCATTTATATCTTCATTGAAAAAAAGATACTTTCCATCTTTATCTTTTTGAAAAAGCTCAGGTTCTATATCCTTATAATTTGCTTCATAAGACAAACGTGCATTTTTGTCCCATTCACTGGCAAAAACACATTTACCACCGACATAATGCATTGCTGTATGAAAACCACCAATACCCGCAAATAAATCAATAAATGTATATTTCTTTTTCGTCATTTTCCTGTTTATTCAAATGGTTCATATAAATCTTTCAAATCACACTGTAATATCTGAGAGATCTCAATCAACTGTGGAGCACTCGGTTGTGTTGTATTGGTACACCATCTACTTATCGTCATCTTTGACACTCCAAGCTGTTCTGCCAAATATGTCTTTGTAACCATTTTATCTGCAAGCACCACACGAATTCTATTTTTATATACTTTCTTTTCCATAGAAAACATTTCTACATTTATGTGCAAAAATACACATAAATGTAGAAAGTATCAAGCAAACATAATTATATAGACTAACGTCTTCTATAACTTCTCATTCCATTCTGCCTCTTCACCACCCCTACCGCAAACAACAAACATCTCCTACGATATGTCTCTTCCTCCTCATCTGGCCTACGTCCATCCCAAGGAAGATCGGAAGTAGAACCTCCTCCACCGGAAGAAACAGTAATCGGTGTTCCCCCTAAAAGCGCATCAGCAATGGTAAATATTTGAGAACGGAAAGATGGAACAGACAATTGGTCAAGTATTGTTTCCAAAGTTGATTTCAAATCATCATTACTTTCAGACAACATCTTAACTTCCCTTCTCAATTGATTAAGTTCGCCATAGTCTGCCAATACATTATGTTGTGCAGCCTTTACTTGGCGTTCAGCTTCATTCCTATAAAGAGTTTCTAACTTACAGATTGTAGAAGTAAATTGTTTAGCTATTTCTTGATTCTGAGTTTCAATCCACTTGTCAGTACCAAACAAAGGAACCTTTCCTGAAATACGAGGCGGTTCAAAATCAACTTTATAGTTACGGAATGGCTGTATTACGGAACCTGCCACCTCAAGATCTTTGGTTAATCTGCCCAAAGCTTGTTCTTTTTCATGAAGCTTACATGCCTTGTCTTCAAGTTTGATTTGATACTCTGAAATCTGTTTCTGTATCCTAGCCTTTTGAAAGTCATATTCCCGAAGAAGCATTTTACCAGAAGCCAAAGACTTGTCAATTTCTTCAAGTTGTGATTGAGAGCTGGATATCTGCGACTCCAACTTTCTCATCATTGTCTGCAATCCCTTAACAGCCTTCTCCGCTTGTTTTGCCTCTTTTGTCAACTTTCGGATATAATCACGTTTATTCAAATGCATTACATTACGACCTTCAATACTATCACCACGTTCCAGACCGTATTTACTTCCAACCTCTTCATACAAAGAAGTATGCATATCCTTTAATATTTTCCCATATTCATACCTGTCTTTCCCAAATTTAGCAGACCACATGACACATTCGCGCCCACTTTTTGGGCGTACACCCACTGGCACAATCAAAGCATGAATATGAGGTGAAGTTTCATCCAAATGAACCTGAAATCCGATAATATTCTCCCTACCATAGCGACGAGAACACCAATCATAAACATCTTTTGCCCAAAGCTCAACTTCTTCACATCTACGTAAATGACTATTGTCGGCATTCTTTTCCAGGTTCACAATCTGGCTGCCGAAAGCCATCTGAAGTGTACGATCATGGTTACCGCCAAATAAGAATCGAGCACAACAATTCGGCTGAATCTTACTGTCAGGCTTAAATGGTTTCCATCCAAGTTCAGAAAGTCTTTCCTGTAATCTGACATCAAGAGACTTCGGATGATATCCCAACGGATATATTTTTCCATCAGGACCTATTTCAAAATTCAACTTCATTCTAGTCTTGTCATAATGGTTAGTAGGATCCTCATTTTTCCTATCTATTTTTGTTTCATTCCAACGTCTTTCGTTTTCATTAGCCTCGGCTGCATTCAATGATTTCGCAGCTTCGACATGCATGGCCTGTTTTATATCTGTATTCATAAATGTCTTTACAATATGTGTTCATTCATTATTGGAGCTTGCTCCTTAACCAGTCTGTAATGCCAGACAATGACCAGACTTTATTGCCTGTAGGCAAAAAGTCCTTATTGTGTTATGGACTTTCTATAAATCCATGGAACAAGTTCCTTTACTATTCAATAAGTTCCAGATCAAATTCATCAATGAGCAACTGCAACGCTGGATTACGTTGTATCATCTGACAGAGTATCTGTCTCTTTGATGGTGAATACAAAAAGAAGTCTGCAATATCCAATCCTTGGCTGCGTTGCTCTTCATCGGATGTACATTCCAAAACATTGGATACAACAACCCGTTTGCATATTCCTGATAACAAAGCAGACTTTTCTTTCCATTGTTCAGTTGCTCCTAAATCAGGGATGAGAATAACTTCCCTTCCTTTGAGAACCTGCATAGCTTCACTGTTGAAACAACCGTTCTTTCCACCTGTTGCCAGCCATATATAATCGGGGATAAAATGGCTCATTACAACAGCAGTCTTTTCACTTTCTACCAGCATTACCGGAGACGATGATTTTTTTAGAAGATGTTCTCCGTACAAACACTGCTTCAAATGGAAATCCTGCAACTTTAACTCGGAATGTGCCCAGCTGACAAAAGCCTGAGGCTCTTTAACCCGATGGCCTGTCTCAGCATTATAGCACATTACCTTTCCTGTTCTTACTTGTCCATTTATATCTATCTGCCAGAAAACTGTTGAACCTCCCCATTTTGCAGATGTTCCTATACGATACATGTCAAATAACCTGTTTGTTTCACTTTCACCAAATACGTGACAGAAATATTGATACAAAGGGTTTATTGAATAATGTGACTGACTCCTTAACACATAAGATGAAGGAATATACGAAGGGGTAATACAAACAGATGTTTTATCTACAGACTTATAAGAGGCTGAAAGCAGTGGCTTACCATTATCCACATTCATTTCCAATTTATCAGGATTATCTTTGAAATATTCCTTGGGGGTATAGTGGTAGCCACAACTGTTCTCATGATCACACTTACCGACATTGTTTGGAAAGATAATGCTGCCCAATTCATCAATATACCTGACAAAACATCGGCCTTTACCACAACTCGGACAAGTAGTCTTGGTTCCGGGTTTGTATTTCTGTAAATGAAATCTGTATTCACCCATGGTTCTCTGATTTTAGTGTTGTTGCACTCTGCACTTTTGCACTTTGAGAAGATTGCACAGTTTCTTGACGGGATGAAAGTGCAATAGTGCAAGGTGCATAAGTGTTTTCTGTCATAAGTTTACGATAAACTCCATGCTGAAGCTTCTCTATAAGAGGGTGCTGAAGCCGACACAATTGGTCAAGTGCATAATAAACAGATCGTCTGGACATATCAACTTTTCTACCGGCAATAACTGCATCCCCAGAAGTAAACTTCTCTCCTAGCAGAGAAAGCCAGGCTTCCTTCGTTTCACCAATATTGTTTGTGACAATGGTTTCCTGAATCCTCCGGTATGTTTCCTCATAATAATCAATCATACGGATTGCTGATTCCACAGAATCCTGTTCGACATATTGCATATCGCCACTATCAGTAGCCCATTTCATTACCTGGAACAATAGGGAAAGACGTGCTACATGCCCGTTGAGTTTCATCTTGCGGCTTTCAACATCGGCATCGTCCTCAATGGCATTTACTGCATCAATTATTCCATTATACCATTCATAAAAGCATTCTTCCGCATCATCAGACATTGTAAGGATATGTGGATTTACCGTTGTTCCTTTGTCATCAAGAATACAAGGGATACTGAGAACTCTGTTGATTATTGTTCTCCATTGATTCATGATGTCAGGACGGAGTGTATTTCTTTCTTCCCGTCTCCATCCGGATATCTTCC
>CECF01028252.1_pt1 | contig 14702 bp, 9 predicted proteins | sample 554751 | NCBI WGS metagenome assembly CECF01 (sample SAMEA3182099, study PRJEB8094) | gut metagenome | biome: human; feature: gut; material: Stool; isolation source: human stools | place: Canada | collected 2012-06-12 | reverse complement strand
AACTTCAACTGCGCCGTTTGCTTGCGGGAATTCAACTTTCTTGCCCCATACGTAAGTGTATGCATCAAGATAAGAGATGTTGATATCCTTGGCATAACCGGTGAGTTCATCGCGGTAGGATTTTGAAGTTTTGGTGAAATAAACACCGTTTTCTTCATACTCTTCTACCTCGGCTTCACCGATTTCGGCAAAGTTGGAACGGATTACTTCTGCGGAAGCCACCTTAATGGTGTCAACCGGAGTGATGTCGAAATTAACACCACCAAGAGCAACCGTAATGGTTGTATCCTGACGGAGACCGTTGACTTCGCGAGAAGCCTCGATAATACCGTTTTCGGCATCGCGCTTCACGTTAATCGTGATCTCGCTATTATTGTTGCCACCGTTGTTATAGGTGTTCAACAAAAACTCGTCTTCAGATTTGTCGCAAGATGCAACAAAGATAGACATAACTACTAAAGTGAACATCACGTAGATGTTCTTAAAAATCTTCTGCGCCATATTATTATTTTTTTTGTTATTTACTGGGTTTAGAAAATTACATGTCTTTAGAAGTCTCCGTACCGAAAAAATACCCGAAACTCTTCCTTTCTTTCCTTTATTTTCAAGAAAAGTTATTGTGAATTATAAGACAATGTAATTAAATAAAATTATTTTTTATAGTGTTAATGTAGCATAAATATTTTCGGGAAGCAAGCGGTTTTTGCGAAAAAAACATTTTTTAGGCTATTTTTTGTTAAACATTCGCCCTTGCCAACCTGTTGTATTTACTAAAAGCTTTATCTAACAACGATTTCCGCCATTTTCTATTTTTTGTCCATTTTTTGCTTTTGCCTTTTCAGGCCGGAGGAAAAACGGAAAAGAAATCCCCGGCTTGCGGCGGCAAACCGGGGATTTGCAAACAACGGCATGTTTCTTCGAACTATTCTTCCGTTTCGGAATAGAATTTTTCCCCCGAATCCGCAAGCAGCTCAAAATCTTCCAAAAACCATTCCATTTCCTCGTCCGCATCGGCAATCATCTGATAAAAACGGCCGCGGTAAGAAAGGATGAGCGAGCTCTCCGCCACTTTGATGTCGGTTATCATAATCCGCCCGTTTTTCTTATGCACCCGGAATTCGACCAGAAAAGTCGTCGCCTTGCCGTCCATGCCGCGGTAATCTATATTGGTGCGCACCAGCGCATATTCCCCGTCGCGCTCAACGTCGGAAATCACAAAATCCAGATTGTCGTCAAAACTAAGCGGAAAGCCCTTATAGACGTTTAAGGCATAACGGGTAAACAGCTCCTGATATTTCTTCTGCTGTTCCGCGCTCATCTGCCGCCAGTATTTGCCGACGACGAATCGCGAAATATAGTCAAGATCCACATAATTTAAAAAAAGCTCGTCCAGCTTCTTATACTTTACCGCCGGATCTTTTTCGGCAAAAGTGTTCAACAGCTCTCTGCCCTTGGTTTCGCCGAACGCGCGCGCTTCCGCTTCGCTCAAAGGTTCGGCCGCCGCCGGCAGGGCAAGCGTCAGCAGCACAAAAAAAATGATAAGTCGTAAAAAACAGTTACTTTTCATAAAAAAATGCCCTATATTAGCAATCATTCTGAAGTCATAATAGCAAAATGGTTGTTAAAATGAAACTAAAATTATGGTTATGCCTCGCATTCTCGGCGCTGGCCGCCGCACCGGCCTTTGCCGCCGCCCCCAAACCGACCGTCAACGCCGGTCTGCACTACATTCACACCCGCGGCAAAATCTACTGCGGGACGGAAACCGGCAACAAAATTCTCGCCTGGCGGGATGAAAAAGGCAACTGGCAGGGAATTGACGTCGAATTGTGCAAAATGCTTTCCACCGCCGTTTTCGGCAGAAGCGACAGAATCGAGATGGTGCCGCTTTTTTCAAACCAGGTGTCAAACGCCTTTTACACCAACAAAATCGACGTTATGATCGGCGGACTGCCGTTTTCGGCCACGACCGAAATGTCGACCCGCGCCGCGCCGGTCGACGTCTGGTATTATGACCGGCAGGTCTTTCTGGCGCATGCCGTCAAAGGCGCCACTTCCATGGAAGCCTACAGGGGCAAAAAAGTCTGCGTGGTCAACAACAGCGACGATCTGGCCAAACTGAAAGTCTACAATGACAAATATCAGCTCGACTTCTCGTTTCTGACGTTTCCCAACATCCAGCGGGCCAAAGAGGCGTTTCTGCTCAACCGCTGCCAGTTGTTTACCGGCAATTCGATGATTCTGCGCGACATCGTCATTCACAGCCCGGCCGGCGTTTCCGACGTCGAAATGCTGCCGGAAACCATTACCGTCCGCCCGATTTACGTTTATGCCGACAAAGACAACACCATGTTAAAAAGCATTATCAAATGGACGATGAACGCGGTCAAGCAGGCGGAAGAAACCGGCCTTACCTCCAAAAACGTCGACATCCACGTCAGTTCGACAGACCCCTCAACCCGCAACCTGCTGGGCTTGGACGAACAATTGTGGAAGCGTTTCAAGCTGGCGCCGACATGGCTGCAAACCTATCTGAAGGAAAGCGGAAACTACGGCGAAGTGTTTGAAAAAGAGCTGGGCGAAGGCTCGCAGTTCAAAATCAAACGCAACGAAAACAACTTGTTGAAAAACAAAGGGCTGATGTTTTCGGTACCGTTTATTTGATGTTCTTCCGGCTCTAAAAATCAAACTCCCCGGGTTTTCCGGGGAGTTTTTTTGTCGCTGCAAAGCACTCCGGCAGACAGATACCCCGGCAGACAAACGATTTTATTGCACTTTTGCACAAAAAACATAAACAAGCCTGAAGAAAAGGATCCTTTTTTTTCGAACGTTCCACTCTTGTAAAAATTATGCAGTAAGGTATTGATTCTTATTCATATATTTGAAATACAAAAGAACAAAAAACGCGGCAGAAAAAGGATCCTTTTTTTTCAACACGCATATTGTCCAGTTTTCATTTTTGTATAATACCCGATTAATCATTTTTATCAATGAGTTAATTCATCGTTGAAAGAAAAAAATTCCTGCTTTGAAAAAAGGATCGTTTTAATAAGTTTTTTTAGAGCAAACCTGCTTTTCACAATCGCTTTGTCTACTTCAACCCGATGAACATTGCTTTGGAAAAAAGGACTGAACACAATGAAAAACAAGACTATCATTATCGGATTGACTGTTTCCCTTTTGTTGTCGACAACCGCCGGCCGGGCAGCGTATACACCGACTTTGGAAGATGACAGCATCTATGAAATCACCAACGTTTCTTCTGCCGAAGAGGCCGATTTTTCGTTGGTTGAAATCGACGAAAACGGTCAGGCTGCCGTTACTTATTACAAATACAACATAAAAGAAGGCGCCGTAAGCCATGAACCGCTTGACGAAGACATGAAAGGCCAAGACATTACCGGCAACTTTTTCGGACAGACCGGAGGAAACGGCGCGGCAATCACCAATCGGACGGACACGGTATTCAATTCCTGGGACATCGGCAACATTACCGGCGACTTTGTCAACAACAGCGTTGAGGGAAATCTCTTCAACGGACCGCAGGGCGGCGCCATCTACAACCGTCCGCTCAACGGCGGCAGTACCTCCATCGGCAACATCACCGGCGATTTCATCGGCAACAGCGCGGTTTCCGAATCGACCTGGCCGTCTTACGGCGGCGCCATTTACAACTCGACCAATGCCGCGGCACAGACAGCCACCATCGGCGATATTACCGGCAATTTCATCGGCAACCACGCTTCAAACGCCAACACTCACGCTTACGGCGGCGCAATCTACAACTACAGCTATAACAAAAACAATCTGGCAACCATCGGTGTCATCAGCGGCAGCTTTATCGGCAACTACGCGGAAGGAAAAGGCATGGCTCTCGGCGGCGCCATTTACACTTCCGACAACCTGACGCTGGCCAGCAAGGGTAAAAACATTCAATTTTCCGGCAACTATACGATAACCGACGGCAACCGGGTCAACAACGCGATTTTCATGGACACGGACATCGCCGACACGGTGCTGACTTTCGACGTTTCCGGCGGCGGACACATTACTTTTCTTGATCAGATCGACGGCGGCGACGTTAACGACACGGGAACGGAAATCAATTATGACAAACAATATTCTATTGTCCTGAAAGGCAACGGTTCCGGCACGGGCAAAGGGAACATCTTTTTCGCCGACACCGTCAACAACGCTTCTTCCGTCACCGCCGACGACGTCAACCTGACGTTTGGAAGCTATGACGGACATCATGCCAATTTCGGCGACAAATCAACTTCTTTGCAACTGAACAATTCGCTGCTCAGCCTCAAATACGATTCATATCAAAGTCTGAAGTTAAACGAACTGACCGTTTCCGGCAATTCGCTGTTTGAGTTCGGCGCCAATTTTAACCAAGGCTTATCCGACAGCATCAACACGGAAAAAGCCGAAGGCAGCATCGGCATCTTCAACATCCGCTTTGACGATTACGGCAACGTCGGCGACAAAATTACGATTTTTGACAATGCCGGGCTGACGATCAACAATCTTGGCAGCTACACAAAGATATACAACAACCTCACTTACAAATTCGAGCAGCAGGGCAATCAGCTGGTGATCGCTTCCAAAAGCCTGAAACGCCCGCAATCGATCGTCAAGAAAAACGAAATTCTCGACGTTCAGGAAACGACGCTGAATGACGCGATGACGGGAATACTCGACAACAGCGGCATCACCACCATCACCGACAGCAGCTTCAGCAACAACCGCAACGACGGCCACGGCGGCGTGATTGTCAACCGCGGACAACTGACAATTCAAAACACCGACTTTACCAACAACGCTTCCGAAGGCAACGGCGGCGCGATTGACAACGCCGGAGACTTGACGCTGATCGCCGACAACGACGACATGACCTTTGACGGCAATACCGACGCCTCCGGCAGCAACGACATTTACATGCGGCAGGGAACGCGGCTTGACATCAACATCACCAACAAAGGCACGATGACGTTTAACGGCGGCATTAACGGCGAAAACGGCTACTTGATCAACATTACCGGCGACGGCAGCGGCAACCTGGTGCTAAACGGCAGAGTTGACAACGCGGAAAAACTGAACGTGGCCGATACGTCGCTGGTGCTGAAATCGGAAGCATTTCTCGACAATCAGTTTGTTGAACTGACAAACGCCATGCTGGACATTGCCAACAACACCATCGGCACCGTCAACCTGAAAGGTTACCGGGCCGACGGCGCCGCCATCCGGCTGGACGTCAACACGGCCGAAAACGTTTCCGACGTTCTTAACATCAGCGGCGATCTGACCGGCACCACCGGTCTCATTCTCAATATGCTGAGCAGCGTTAAACAAACGGAAGACATCGTTTTTGCCAACACGCCGGACGACGACGACGCGACCAAAGGCGGTTTCGTCATTTCGCGCATGGTCGGCAACCCGTACGAATATAACATTTCCGTCAAATATGACGCGGTTAACAAACAATGGCTGTTCCCGAAGGAAGCGGAACCGACCCCGATACCGGAACCCGAGCCGCAGCCGCCGGTCGTTCGTCCGGTGGCGCCGGAATATGTTGCCTACGGCGGATTGCCTGCCGCCGCGGCAGAACTGACCCGCGGCCTCAGCAGAATAATTTCCGCCAAAGTCGCCGCCGGCAAAATATTCAGCAACAACTGCTGCGGCGTTTATGACGAAGCATATGACGGCAGCGTTTTGCGCAACGTCTGGATAGACGCCGGCTATCAAAACGCAAATATCGACAAGCCGGTCGACATGGAAGCCGACGTCTGGGGCATTACCGGCGGTTTCGACATCCAGGCCGACGCACATAACAAACTCGGCGTTTTCGCCGCATACCGCCGCGGACAGTATGACCTTTCCGGCAAAGGAACGTATTACAACTCGACCCTTGGCAGCCGCATTGACATCGACAGCTGGCTGGGCGGCTTGTATTACCGCTTCGATAAAAACCGCCTGTATGTCATGAGCACGGTTTTCGGCGGCATTCAAAAAGCCGACGTCAAAACCGACGACGGTACCATTAAGACGGACACCGACGCCGATCAGTTCGGCGGCAATCTGGAAACCGGTTACGTTTACGGTTTGGGCAAAACGCTGACGTTGGAACCGTCGCTCGGCATTTCCTACGCCCATATCAACTACGGCGACATTCACGACTGGGCGGGAACGACGGCCGCATACGACAATTTGAACTACTTTGAAGCGGAAGCCGGCATCAAGCTGGAGAAAACGTTTTATTACGACGAGGGAACGGCCAAAGTTTACATCCGTCCTTCCGTCATACAAACGTTCGGCGACAGCGGCGACGTCAGGATCGACAGTCTGCGGCCGACCAATTCTCTCCGCAATCAGACGCTCGGCAGAATCGAACTCGGCGGCCGTTACGGCTTTGGGAACCGCCTGTCCTTCTACGGTTGGACGCACTACACTTACGGCAGTTCGTACGACGCCGCGGCTTTCGGCATCGGGTTGAATTACGCCTGGTAACCGGCAAGATTTTACATCTGCAAATCAGGTCGTCAAAAAAGCTCCCGGATCCGGCCGGGAGCTTTTTTATTGCCCGGGTTATCGCCTGAAAATTCTTATCGCCCGAAAAGAAGAACCTTTTGTTTTTATCTTTTTCCGGCGGCAGCGCTTTAGTGTTTGCGGGACAAAAACTCTTCCACTTCCCGCAGCGACTGTTCGGGAGAAGCGTTGAAGTCGATGACTTTTCCGCCGACTTCACAAGTCCGGTTTTCCGGATTGTAGCAGCAGAAAGGGGTGGAAAAAGACGCGCCGTAACCCGGCGTGTCGTCGATCTGGATGTCAATGCCGTTTTGCAGGCAATACTCCGCTTTTGCTTTGTCCCACAATTCGTCCGGCACTTTGAAGTTGCCGTTGGGAAAATATTTGACTTGTCCGCGGCTGGCAAAATGGTCGATCAGCGAAAAAATGTTGTTGTATCGGATCTTCCAGGAATCGAGAAAGTTCTTCACCACCAGATAAGGTCCTCCCGAAATGACGAAAACTTCATAATCGCGGTCAAACGCCAGCGCGGTAAAGTCGCGGAAAAACGCCGGAGAAGCGGTAATTACGCCGTGAAAGTCTATGCCGATCTTATATTTAGAACTTGTCATCTTCTCCTCCGAACACGCTGGAAACCGCGTCTTTTAACGAATTTGGACTCAATACCGAAAGCGGATTCAGGCGAACTTTCGGATCACTTGCCTTGCCCGTAATCGAATAGTTGGCAGCAAACACGGTGCCGTCTTTGCCGGCCAGCAGGCTGCCGACCAGAGGAATCCGTCCGATCAGCGTATTCAGTCCGTAAGCCGGAGCGATCATCCCCTTGATGCTGATGTCCTCGTTGGCGGTGTTGTAGGCGCCGCTGAACGTCAGCCCGACGACGTTACCGTAGGTTTTGCCGCTTTTTACAGATAATATGCGATTTTTGTATTTAAACGGGGCGTCGAAATGGGAAAACGTCATCCCTTCCCCGGTCAGCATGTCCACCATGCCGCTGAAAGAGGCCACCGTCAGCAGCCGGGCCAGAAGCGGCGTGTTGTGAAGGCTGAAATCGCGGATTTTGGCATGACCGATAAACTCCCCGTCAGCTCCCTTTTTGGCTTCTATTTGCAGATTGCCGCCGTGCATGTCGTTATAGATACGCAAAAAGCGCAGCGTATTGCCGGCATGGTTGCTGCTGACGGAAAGCAGCCATTCGCCGTTCGGTCGCGGAACATAATCCACTTTCAGGTTCATGCTGCGATTATGGTCATAATTGCCGATCATGTGCACTTCATGCACGCCGACGCCGTTTCTGAGCCTGGCGCTGCCGGCAAAACCGGTCACCGACACGTCAGGGTTGGTCCACAGGCGGTTAACCGCAATGTTGACGTCAACGTCCGGCGTTTTTTCCCAATCGTTTTCTGCTTCGTCGGCAGCGGCCGAACTGTTTTTGCCACGGTCAAAAAACTCGGACAAATCATAGCTGTCGCCGGAAATATTGATTTTGACGACGCCGTTTTTGCCGGAAGGCATTTCTATTTTGGCGCCGGCCTGCGTTTTGGGTCCTTTGATTTTGCCGATATCGACCACGCGAACCGCGCCTTTCTTGTCAAAACTGATTTTACCGGCAATGTCAAAATCGCTTTTATGCAGTTTGAAATCGGGGATCGACGTCAGCTGCTTTTTGGCAAAAACCAGTTTGGCGCCAAAATCCGCCGCCGCGCCGGCAGGCTTGTAAAAACCCAAAAAGCTGTAGTTCATCACCGCTTTTTGCAGTTTGGCCTTCAGATCGACCGTCAGCTTGTCGTCGCCGCCCTGGGTCGCCGTCGCCTCCACCTCCGCGCTGCCCTCAAAATAAGGCGGTTTCAGCATTTCGTAATCCAGGCCGAACTTTTCGGCGCCGGCGGCATCCAGCTTAAGCGAAGCCTGATAGCGGCTGCGGTAAGGCTTGTCGGTCTTGAAACGCTCGTCCCAGACGATTTTGAGCGGAATGCCGTCAAACTCGGCGTCGCCTTTGACCGACATGCCGTCGTTGTCAACAGCCAGTTCCAGTTCCTTTGCCGTTATCGGACGGCCGTCCACGGCGTCTTTTATCCGCACGTTGTGCAGCTTTGAGTTGACCGTCACGTTCACGTCGTCGTAGTCCAGGTCTTTTTTCAGTTCAAATTTCAGTCCCAGCTCGGTGTCGGCTTCCCCTTCGATAACTTCAGGATGCAGCCCCATCTGCGAGGTAAACTCCAGCGGCTTGTGGTCGATCAGTTTCAAAGCGTCGGCAATCGAAGAATTGGAAAAAAGCCGGATGTCGATATAGTTGTTGTACTTGTCAAGGTCATAGATCAGAACGTTTCCTTCGCTCAGCATGATGCCGTCCGACACCGCCTTGTCAAGCGCGATATTGATGCTGGTCGGAGTAACGCTGAAAACGCCGTAAACATTGTTGACCATCGGCATGGTATTGATGTAGCGGAGGTTCGAATCGGCAATATAGGCCTTCCCTTTCAGGTCCGTCAGCCCGAAAGTTTTCGTTTTTTCGTCATAGCCGAAGTCAAATTCAAAACGGGCGTTCTTGGCGTCGCCGCCGAAAATGCTGTCCCGGCACCACTCCCAGGCATCGGGGGCGACATAGCGCGGCCAGTAGGTGTAAAGGTCGTCAAATTTCAGCTTTCTGATATCCGCCGTCAGCGACAGCCGCAAATTCTTTTTGGAATCTTCAAGCAGATAATCTTCCAGCCCGGAAACATTGAAACCGAGCGTTACCTTCTGCTCCCCGAGATAAAAGTCGGCGTTTTCGATCGCTACCCGGTCCAGACCGCCGTTGATCTCCCCTTCCAGCATAAAAGAGGAAATGTCATAGCGGGAATCGGCATCGCCGGTGTCAAACAGGATGAAACCGCGCCCTCCTTCCAGCTGAAACTTGATTTTTTCCAGCGCGGTGTCCACCGCTTCGATCAGGTCGCCGCGGTTTTTCAAAAATTCGTTGAAATTGATCAGCGCGGCAATTTTGCCGTTGATCGGCAGGTTGACGTTGTACCAGTCGCGGCGGGCGCCGCCGTTGACATATGTGTCGACGATGTCGGCCGGCACCAGGTCGGAAAAGTAAATCTGCGCCGCCAGCCGGTTGTCGGAAGGACGATAACGGGCTTCCATACCGACGCTGACCAGCTTGTCGCGCAGTTTGACCGACCCGCTGATTTCGGTTTCGATATCGGTAAGGTTGCGCTCAAAATTGTAATTGAGGTCGGCAAATTCCCATTTGCGGCCGAGGTCGACCTCATGGAACTCCACCTTGCCGTTGTTGATTTCTATGTCGTTGATATAACTTTCCGAATAAGTCCTGTCCGGCGAATTGAAACGCTCGAGAAACTCCTCAAACGCCGTCACGTAATAGTCTATCTGCTTGCGGCTGACTTCCGCCGCCCGGGTTTTGTCCCTGACGCCGTAATCGGTGAAAATGTAAACCGACGGATTGTTCACTTCAATTGAACTCGGCGCAATCACGCCCTGCAGCAGCGCCCGGATACTGAACGAAACGGCCACCCCCGGCGCGTTTATCCGCATATGGCCGTCGTTTTCTTCATAAACCACGTTTTTGGCAATGATTTTGATCGGTTTGATCGAACGCACCAGCTCAATGTTGACGCTGTCCACCGTCACTTCCGCGTTTTCGTTATCCTGGTTTAAGGCCGCGATGATATAAGGCTTGAGAAAAGGAACCGCAATCGGCCCGCGGTACAGCTGCCAAATGAACAAAAGCAGCAGAATCAGGATTAAAACCACCGTATAATCAAAGATTTTACGGGCCAGATAAAGCCGGTTTGAAACTTTTTTCATTTGTTGCTTACCTTATCGGCCAGCGCCGCCTCCAAAAACAAATCAATGTCACCGTCCAAAACCGCCTTGGCGTCCGAAGTTTCCGCGCCGGTGCGCAGATCCTTGATCAGTTTGTAGGGCTGCAAAACATAGGAGCGAATCTGATAGCCCCAGCCGTTGTCGCCCATCGAATCCCTTTCTCCCTGCGCCGCGTCTTCGCGTTTTTTCAGTTCCATTTCATATAAGCGCGCGCGAAGCATTTTCCAAGCGGCGTCGCGGTTCTGAAACTGCGAACGCTGATTTTGGCATTGGACTACGATTCCGGTCGGAATATGGGTGATACGGACCGCGGAATCGGTCTTGTTGATGTGCTGGCCGCCGGCGCCCGACGCGCGGTAGGTATCGACCCGGCAGTCGGACTCGTTGATCTCAATGCGGATTTCGTCGTCAATGTCGGGATAAACGCCGACCGAGGCAAAACTGGTATGGCGGCGCGCGTTGCTGTCAAACGGCGAAATCCGCACCAGACGGTGAACGCCGGTTTCCGACTTGAGCCAGCCGTATGCGTTGTGTCCGCTGATTTTGACGGTTGCCGACTTCAGCCCGGCAACGTCGCCTTCCGCTTCCTCCACATATTCCACCTTATATTGATGCGCTTCCGCCCAGCGGGTATACATTCTGAGCAGCATTTCCGCCCAGTCCTGAGCCTCGGTACCGCCGCTGCCGGCATGAACTTCGAGAAAGGCGTCGTTTTTGTCGGCTTCGCCGGAAAGCAGCGCTTCCAACTCGCCGCGGCGGGTTTTTACCTTCAGCTCCTCCAGCTGGGTTATGATCTCGGCAACCAGTTCCCGATTACCCTCCTCTTCCGCCAGTTCACAGAGTTCGCTTAATTCGTTTAACGACGTTTCCGTTTGCTTCAGCGCGGTAACGCTTTCTTCCAGCGAATTTTTTTCGCTCAACAGCTTCTGCGCGCGAGCGGCGTCGTTCCACAGTTCCGGCGCGGCGGTCAGCGCGTCCAGTTCTTCCAGACGCAAAACGGCGTTATCGTAGTCAAAGAGACCTCCTCAGCAGCGAAAGCGACTGCTTGATCTCGTCAATTAAGGTTAATACTTCTGCCTGCATGTTTTTCCTTTCAATAGGTTGAAAAGTTGACTAATACTGGGTTCCGAGCTGGAAGTTTTCACTGTCGGCGGAATTGCCGAAACGTTTGAAATCGTTGCGGTCGTCTTCTCCGTCATTGTCGTTGTCGGAACTGCCGTTAATGATGCGCTGGCCGGCCGTTTCAAAGTCAAAGTCGGGCTTCAGCGCTTCGGTAATGACCACCTGGTCCCCGGGCACCGCCGGTTTGCCGGTTTTGTAATTGATCCGCACCAGTTTGATGCCCGCGGGAATGCGGAACGGAATATCGGGCTGATCTTTCAGCGCCTCTTCCATAAACGCATAGAATACCGGCAGCGCCACGCTGGCGCCGGTTTCCCAGCGGCCGAGCGTCCGCGGTTCGTCAAAACCGATGTAGGTGCCGACCACCAGATCCGGCGAAAAACCGACAAACCAGCCTTCTTTGCTGTCGTTGGTGGTTCCGGTTTTGCCGGCCAGGTGTTTTTTCAGGCGCCGCAGCCGGGCGCCGCTGCCGCGGGTGGCCACGCCTTCCAGAATCGAAGTCATCTGATAGGCCGACAGGCTGTCAAACACCTGCTCGCGGCCGTCTGCCAGCTGCGGGGTCGGCTGATTTTCCCAAACATCGTAATTGCAGCCGGCACAGTCGCGGTTATCCTGTTTTAAAATGGTACGGCCATAGCGGTCCTGAATGCGCTCAATCAGATACGGCTGTATTTTTTTGCCGCCGTTGACAATTTCCGCATAGGCGGAAGTGAGGTCGATCAGCCGGGTTTCGCCGGCGCCGAGCGACATTGAAAGCAGCTCCGGCAGATGGTCGTTGATGCCCGTTCTTTTGGCAAAGGCGGAAATCTTGTCCATGCCGACGTCCTGCGCCAGACGAACCGTCATCAGATTGCGCGATTTTTCAATTCCTTCGCGCAAAGTCATCAGACCGTAAAATTTCTTGGTAAAGTTTTCCGGTTTCCATTTCGGCAGGCCGGCTCCCTGATCCAGCACAAACGGCGCATCCAAAATCAGATCGGTCGGAGAATAGCCGTTTTCCAGCGCGGTGAGATAAACAAACGGCTTGAACGACGAACCGGTCTGCCGGCGCGCCTGAGTGGCGCGGTTAAACTGCGAACGTTTATAAGAATACCCGCCGACCATTGCCAGCACCCGGCCGGTATGAGGGTCGATGGCGATCAACCCGCCGTCGACGTCGGGAACCTGACGCAGATTATAAGCGTTTTCCGGCAGTTTCTGTTTTTTGATTTTCTCTTCGCCGATCTTTTCCGCCCAGATCACGTCACCCGGTTTAAGCACCTCCTTAACCGATTTCGGCGCCCTGCCGATCCCCTGATCGGGCAGCGTTTTGCCTGCCCAGGAAAGAACGGAAAGAGGAATGACGCCGGTTTCGCCGTCAACCGTTTTAATCTCCGCCCGCGCATTGTTGACCAGGGTCACCACCGCCTTTTCCCAGCCGCTTTCGGCTCCGGCCGGCAGCGCCGTTTTCTCCAGTACCGACATATAATCGTCTTCAAGAGCGATGTTGGCCGTTGCTCCGCGCCAGCCGTGGCGGCGGTCATACTCCTGCAGTTTTTCCCGGAATACCCGGGTGGCGATTTCCTGCAGACGCGGATCAACGGTGGTGCGGACGATCAGCCCGCCCTCGTTAAGCGCCTCGGCACCGAAACGCCGTTCAATTCCGCGGCGGACTTCCTCGCTGAAATATTCCGCATGTTTTACGAAACCGCTGTCGCGTTTCACCACTTTCAACGGCTGCGCCTTGGCGTTTTCGGCCGCAAGCTCGTCAATATACCCCTCCTCAAGCATCCGGCCGATCACCCAGTTGCGGCGGGCCACGGCCGCCTCGTAACGGGTGTGGGGATTGTAATTGTTGGGTCCCTTCGGCAGCGCCGCCAGATAGGCGGCTTCCTCCAGCGTCAGTTCCGACAGCGGCTTGTCAAAATAGTTGAGCGCCGCCGCCGCCACGCCGTAAGAGCGGTTGCCGAGGTAAATTTCGTTCAGATACAGTTCCAGAATATGATCTTTGCCAAACGCCTGTTCAATCCGCCAGGCCAAAAGCGCTTCCTTGATTTTGCGGACATAAGACACTTCCGAAGAAAGCAGAAAGTTTTTGGCCACCTGCTGGGTGATGGTCGACGCACCCGAAGGCCGGCGGCCGCTGCCCAGGTTTTTCACGTTGCTGATAACGGCGCGGACAATGCCGACATAATCAATCCCCGAATGCCGATAAAACTTTTTGTCTTCGGCGGAGATGAACGCCTGCTTGACCAGATCGGGGATTTTGCCGACCGGCATGAACAGCCGCTGCTCCACCGCGTATTCCTTCAACAGCTGACCGTCGCCGGCATACAGGCGGGTGGTGACCGCCGGCTCGTATTTTTCCAGCTGGCGGTAATCGGGCAGGCTTTGGCTGAAGCGCCACAGATTGCTGATGATCACGACAATCAGGATGACCGCAAAAAAGAAAAACGTGCTCAGTAAAGAAGACAAAGTTTTAAACATTTTCATACCCAACAGATTATATTATGACACACTCATAACAGTTTTTATCGCAAACGACAACCGTATTCTTGATTTATCAGCCGTTTAAACGACAACCGGGATCAAAACAGGGATTTGTGTTTCATGTCTTCAAAATAGCGGTCGATCGCTTTGGCGGCGGAAACGGCCAATTTGCGGCGGTAGCTTTCCTGACGCAGAAGACGTTCTTCGTTTTTGTTGGAAAGATAGCCCATCTCCAGCAGCACGGACGGCACGTCCGGCGCTTTTAAGACGGCAAACCCGGCAAAACGGTGGGTATCGCTGATCAGCTTGACCGATTTGCGCATTTCGTCTACCAGACATTTGGCGAATTCGGAAGAACGGTTGCGGGTTTCCCGCTGGGCAAGCGATATCAGCACGTCGCTCACTTCCTTGGACTGTTCGACCAGATTGAGCCCGCTGATGACGTCAGCCTTGTTTTCCCGTTCGGCCAGCGCCGCCGCCTCCTTGTCCGAAGCCGTTTCCGACAGGGTATAGACCGACAGCCCGGTCGCCTTGCGGTTCAAAGCGGAATCGGCATGCACGGACATAAACAGGTCGGCCTTGTGTTTGCGCGCAATTTCCACCCGCTTGCGCAGCGGAATGAAGACATCGGTGCTGCGGGTGAGATAAACCGTATATTTTCCCTTGCGGTCCAACTGACGCTTAAGCTCTTTGGCCATGGCCAGGGTGATGTTCTTTTCATGCACGCCGGAATAGCCGATCGCTCCCGGATC
>CECF01060632.1_pt1 | contig 14742 bp, 11 predicted proteins | sample 554751 | NCBI WGS metagenome assembly CECF01 (sample SAMEA3182099, study PRJEB8094) | gut metagenome | biome: human; feature: gut; material: Stool; isolation source: human stools | place: Canada | collected 2012-06-12 | reverse complement strand
CTTTAACGTATGTTAAAAGAATCGCTATCAGCGGGTTTTGTCGCTTTTTACTTTCATTTTGACATGGGATGCAACAGCATTGCCGGGTTGGTCGAGGCACACTTGCCCTGCAATTGTGCAATATTCCCCGCGCCGCTGTCATATTGACATAGGCGGGAAAAGGTGTTTTTTTGCCGTTTTATCGGCTTACGAGAATATCTCGTGCATCACGTCGAGCGACCGCAGGCTTCCCAGTCCCTGATAATGTATGGCGTAATAGCGCAGTAGCATATCCAGGGCGCGGCGTCTCTCTGCCTGTGTCAGCCGCAGTCTCCGGCTGTTGGCCATCGTGAGGCGTGCCAGCAGGAGGATATGCCTGGCCTCCCCGGGCTCCACTACATCGTTGTGGAGCGGCCGCCCGGATGAGAACCGTCCCTCGCGCATGTCAAACCAGTCGCCGTCGCTGTAGTCGTCGAGCCTCGGCTCGATGCCGGCGTAGGGCAGCAGCGATATCAGGAAGGCGATATGGAGGTTGGAGGCGTTTCCTTTCATCCGGTCGATGCTGCCGGTGCTCTCCACGATATAGTCCCAGAGTTCCGGCTCTGCCAGAGATGCACGCAGCAAATGGTTGAGAAATTCCGACAGGAAAACGGCAAGCGCGCTCTTCACGGGGTTGAAGTATATCGACGACCATACCTGCAGTGGCTCCACGGCGCCCAGGCGCTGCAGTTCCCTGTCCGGGTGATAGTTGACAGATGCGCCCACCACCGACATAGGAAGCAGCCGTGCCCCTCGTCCCGATTTGCCTCCCCGTGCACTGGGCGAGAGCATCGCCATCCTCCCGCGGCTGCGTGTGAAGAGCGTCACTATGTCGGTCTTGTCGTTGTGCTTGCGCACGTCAATCACTATTCCCTCGATTTTTTCAAGCATGACGTATACGGTATTTTTCACAAAGATAATGTTTTTATACCTCAATTCCAAACTGTTTGCCGTCCTGTAGGGGTCGGTCGGGCCGGTCGGGGCCGCGCCGGGATATTTTGTCCTACGCCGGTTGAACCGATGGAGCCGCCGGATTGTTGCTTATATGAAATGAGGCGGTTGATGCCGCCTCGGCTGTATCTTTATAGAAAAACATCAACCGATCATACAAGACAGAAATTATGGAAACCAAGAGTATCAAAGGCACGCAGACCGAGAAAAACCTCGCTACAGCCTACGTTGCCGAGTCTACGGCCTTCACGCGTTATACATTCTTCGCACAGACGGCTCAGAAGGAAAGCTATTTCCAGTATGCCGACATCTTCAACGAGACAGCGGCCAACGAGCTTCATCATGCCAAGATATTCCTTAAATATCTCAGCGAGGAGGCTGCTGTGACGGCAGGTCCTATGGGAGTGGATGCCGGTGTGCTCGCTCCCACCGTCGATAATCTCGGCGTCGCGGCCCGGGAGGAGGAGAACGAGGGCGTGAAGCTCTACACCAATGCCGCCGATGTGGCGGAGAAGGAGGGTTTCGTGGAGATTGCCGAACGCTTCCGCGCTATCGCCACTATCGAAAATCACCACCGCGAACGCTTCCTGCTGATGCAGCAGCGCATCAAGGACGGCACTGTATGGAAACGTGAGAAACCCATCAAATGGCAGTGTCTCGTCTGCGGCTACATCTACGAAGGCGTTGAGCCACCAGTGAAGTGCCCGGCATGCTATCATCCATATCAGCATTTCATGCCTATCGAAGACAATATCTGATGATATTCCGTCGCGGGAGTGCGTTTCCCGTGGCCGACGGTATCAGGCGCCGCGACATGCATTCTGTCGGGGCGCCTTTCTTTTTGTCATGGCAAGACGCCTGCACGCCGATATGAGATAAAAAAAGTCTATCTCTTTTCTCAAAGCGATAGACCGAAACCTTAATCTTAATTTAATACTATGAAAAACACGGAGCAAAGGTAATGCAATTTATCGGGATTTATTTAACATTTTGTTATATTTCGGCTCGCATTTAACAATAATTAACCCTCTGAGCCTTTCATCCGTCAATTCCGGCGCCCCTGTGCCGGTATGCGTCGGCATTCTTTATCGTGATTTCGGGCGCCGGGATGGTGATTATCCGATTTTTTGTTTTAACTTTGCGGAGGCGCTGTCGCGCCGCGACGCCCGTGGCTGCCCCCTGCGTCTGAAATGTATTTTCTTTTTCACAGATCATAACCTTGCATATATGTCGGGAAGCAACTCAAAGGCTATAATGGCCGCCTCGGCCGCAGTGCTCAGCTGGAGCACGGTAGCCGCCGCCTTCAAGACCGCCCTCAGGTATTTCTCTCATTTCGAGATGCTCGTGGTGGCCGCATTGACCGCGACTCTCATCTTTTTCATCGCATCGCTCTTCAACGGCTCACTGGGCCGTATCCGCTCGCTCAGCCGCCGCGACTGGCTGCAGCTGCTCATGCTCGGCGTCTTCAGCCCGACGCTTTATTATCTCGTGCTCTTCGCGGCTTACGATAAGCTGCCGGCGCAGGTGGCGCAGCCCATCAATTACTGCTGGCCCATCTTCCTGGTGGTGTTGCTGGCCGTGGTGCAGCATAAGCCGGTGAGGCCTCGCCTCTACATCGGCATGGCGGCTTCCCTTGCCGGCGTCGCCGTGATATCTCTCGGCGCCGGTGGCATCTCAGGCGAGTCGCTGTCGGTGGTAGGAGTGATACTGGCATTTCTCTCTGCCGTGCTGTGGGCCGTCTACTGGATTCTCAACGACCGCATGTCGGCCTCGATCCCGGAGAGCCTCAAGCTTTTCATCTCGTTCCTCTTCGCATCCGTGATACTATGCGGAGCCACTCTCTTCGTGCCGTGCAGCTTCGATTCGGTGCCCGGTGTGCTGGCGAGCTGCTATGTAGGAGCCTTCGAGATGGGCATCCCGTTCCTCTTTTTCAGCATGGCTCTCCGCTATGCCGTCAATGTAGCGATTGTCAATCAGATGTGCTATATCGCTCCTTTCCTCTCACTCTTCTTCATATCGGTGATCGTGGGTGAGCGCATCATGCCCCTTACATATCTGGGTCTCGTGCTGATTATCGGCGGCGTGGTCTACAATCAGTATCTGGCCTACCGTCCCGGGCGCAAGCTCGGCAACGCCTGATTTCCTCACCGCATGGAAGCCCTCTATCAGTATTTATGGAAATACAATATGGTGGGGCGCCGTCTGCGGCTCCCTTCCGGCCAGCCGGTGGAGGTGATCGACCCCGGACGCCTCAACACAGATGCCGGGCCCGACTTCTTCAACGCCAAGATAAAGGTGGGCGACACGGAGTGGGCCGGCAATGTGGAGATCCACGTGAAGGCTTCCGACTGGCGGCGTCACAACCACGACGGCGATCCGGCCTACGACAATATCATCCTTCATGTGGTGGCCATCGACGACGCTGTGGTGAGGCGCTCCGACGGCTCGGTGGTTCCGCAGGTGACGCTTACTCTTCCTGAGGGATTCTTCTCCACCTACGCAGCGCTTCAGTCAGGGCCCGACGACATCCGCTGCCGCTCGCTGCTCTGCGAGGTCCCCCCGCTGGCCGCTACATCCTGGCTCGAGGCCCTCTGCGTGGAGCGCCTCCAGGTGAAGGCCGACAGGATCCTCGCCATGCTCCGCACATACAGCGGCGACTGGCAGCAGGCCACTTTCGTGGCTCTGGCCCGCGCACTCGGATTCGGCCTTAACGGCGAGCCATTCGAGATGCTCGCGAAGTCGCTGAACCTCAATTATCTGGCGCGCCATTCCGACAGTCTGATGCAGCTCGAGGCCCTCCTTTTCGGGCAGGCAGGTATGCTCGACCCCTCCGCGCATATCTTCGATGAGTATTACCAGCTGCTCTGCCGGGAATACTACTTTCTCGCGAGGAAATACTCGCTGCGCCCCATGCGCCCCGGCGTCTGGAAATACGCCCGCACCCGCCCCGGCAATTTCCCCCACCGGCGTGTGGCGCTGCTGGCCCGTTTCCTGCTCGGCGGTTTCTCGCTCTTCCAGCAGGTGATCGATGCCCGTGGCGATTCCGACGAGCTGCGCTCGCTGCTCACTCTTCATCTCGACGGATACTGGAAGGATCATTTCTCGTTTGACGTGGAATCGCGTCCGTTTGCCGACACGATGTCGGCCCGTAGCCTCGATGTGCTGCTGATCAATCTCGCTGCTCCGCTCTATTACGCCTACGGTGCTTCCATCGGCAATCCCGACTTCGCCGAGAAGGGGCTCGACCTTCTCAACGAGCTGCCTCCCGAGAACAATTCCATTGTCCGTCAGTGGCAGTCGTTAGGACTCAAGGCTGCTTCGGCGGCTCGCAGCCAGGCCCTGATACATCTGCGGCGTGAGTACTGCGATTCCCGCAAATGCCTCTATTGCCGTTTCGGCCATCTGTTGCTGAGGAAGGAGGCCGGGGCATTATGAAGGTGACCCTCGCGTTCGACTCTTTCAAGGGTTGTCTCACGTCACGCGAGGCGGCTGAGGCTGCCGCGAAGGGCGTCCTGGCTATAGTGGCGGGTGCTGAGGTCGGCATCGTGGAGATGGCCGACGGAGGCGAGGGGATGGCCGCGGCTCTCGCGGGAGTCGGTGATATGAGGCGATACTCTGCCTCGGTGGAGGGCCCTCTGGGAGAGGAAGTCTTGGCCTACTATTATATAAGCGCCGACGGCATGATGGCATGCCTCGACATGGCGGCGGCTTCGGGGCTCGTGCTCGTGGATCCGGAGCGCCGCAATCCGTGGCTTACATCGACTTACGGTTTCGGTCAGCTCGTCGCCGCCGCTGCCCGCCATGGTGTGAAGCGGATAGTGGTGGGGCTTGGTGGAAGCGCCACCAACGATGCCGCCCTGGGTGCGCTCCAGGCCCTCGGCGCGAGATTCTACGACCGTGCTGGCTGTCTTATGGAGCGCCATATCTGTGGCGGGATGCTCTCTTCGGTCGGTTACGTCGATCTGTCGGGGCTGCGTTGGCTTTCGGAGGTTGAGATCACGGCGGCATGCGATGTCGACGCCCCCTTTGTTGGAAGCGATGGGGCTGTGGCTGTGTTCTCGCGGCAGAAAGGCGCCGACGCTCCGATGATGGAGCGTCTGGAGACGGGCATGGTGCATCTGGCTGATGTCATCAGGTCATCCACCGGCCATGACGTATCTGCGATGCCGGGCGCGGGAGCGGCCGGAGGTGCGGCAGGGGGCCTCACTGCTCTGCTTGGCGTCAGGCTCAGACGCGGAGTCGACATAGTGGCCGATGCCGTGGGGCTCGATGCCGCTTTGGAAGGTTGCGACTTCTGTATCACCGGAGAGGGGAGTGCCGACCGTCAGACGCTGATGTGGAAGACGCCGTGGGGCGTCCGGGTGCGGGCATGCAGGCGCGGCGTTCCCGCAATACTGCTTGCCGGGCGTGTGGCGGACAGGGAGCTGCTGCTCGATAGAGGCTTTTGTGATGTGAGGTGTGTCAACGACTACCGTCTCGTGGAAGAGGATGCCCTCCCGCTGATGAGCCGGGAAGTGGCCGCGACGAGGATTATGAGGGCGACCGCTGCCGCCACATGCGATTTCATCTCGGAAAAGTGGAATGGCAAAGCAATTAATTGCTAACTTTGCATGATAATTGTTATATCTGTTGAGACATCTTATTTTTTACATCATACGACATGGCGTACAATCCCGACATACAGAGAAAGGCGTTCCGTCCCGACCGTATCCTCGAGTTCCGCAATGATGGCGACACTCCGGTGCCCCTCATGGAATTTGTGGCCTCTCGCGTCCCTTCGGCTTCGAGAAATGACTTGAAGAAATGGCTTAAATATGGCCATATCTCCCTTCAGGGCACTGTCACCACCGGCTTCGCCACTCCAGTTGAGCCCGGCGCAACCGTGAGACTCAATGTCTCGCGCCCCTTTGTCGTGTTCCGTCATCCGCGTGTCGAGCTCGTGTATGAAGACGACGACGTGATCGTGATCAACAAAGGCTACGGCCTCCTGTCGGTCGGCACTCAGAGCCACCGCAAGGAGGAGACGGCCTACGACATAGTGCGCGAGTATGTGAAGCGTCAGGATCCGTCCAACAAGCTGTACGTGGTCCACCGTCTCGACCGCGACACTTCGGGGCTGCTGATGTTCACCAAGACCGAGGAAGCCTGCGAGACGCTGCGCCATAACTGGAACAATATGGTGCTCGAGAGATATTATGTGGCGCTGCTTGAAGGCAATGTGGTCGACGACGAGGGCTTCGTCAAGAGCCGCCTCGCCGAGAACAGCCGCTTCGTGGTCTATTCCACCCAGGAGCCGGGCGAGGGAAAGCTGGCGCTCACCCGCTACCGTGTGCTCAAACGTGGCAATGGCCTCAGCCTGGTGGAGTTCTCGCTCGACACCGGGCGCAAGAACCAGATCCGCGTGCATGCCTCCGAGATGGGTCATCCCGTCTCCGGCGACCGTAAGTATGGCGCCCGCGAGAGCCGCCTCCATCGCCTGTGTCTCCATGCACGCACCCTGCGCTTCGCCCATCCCGTCACACGCAAAGACATGAGTTTCGCCACCCCCATCCCAAGGAAGTTCCTGCAGGCCGTAGGCTCCGGCCGGATTGCCGGCGATTCTTCCGATGAATAAGATTTACAATAGATTATGCCGATAGACACTTCTTCATATTACCCCGAGACTCCCGGACTGCCGGAGGGCGAGAGCCTCAACTCCCCGTCGAAGGGCCTTTTTGGCCCCACTGAGCCGGCAAAACCTGTGGAGACCGTCTCCCGTGAGTCTGCTCCTGCCGAGGCCGCTCCGGTTGACCCCGCATCAACCCGTGCCGCTGCGGAGGAAGACGTTTCCGCAGACCCACACCAGAATCATGTGCCCACGGTGTGGACGGTGCTTGCCGATGTGCTCGCCACTTCCATTTCGTGGATTCTCGTGCCCCTCATGATGCCTGTCTACGGCATGCTCCTTATATTTTCCCTCTCGATTCTCGACATAGCGCCGGCCGGGATAAGGACGGTCTTCACCCTTATAGTGGCGGCCTTCAACCTTGTTGTCCCTGCCATCCTGGTGTGGATGCTCAAGAAGATGGGTGTGGTGCTTGACCTTGGCCTTAACGAGCGCCGGGAGCGGTTGGTGCCTTATCTGATCACAGTGGCCTGCATGGGCGCCACGGCCTTCTTCATGTGGTATAAGGGCGCGCCTCTCTGGGTCGCCATGTTTTTCGCCGGCGGCGCGTTGGCGGGGCTTGTCAATGCCGTCGTCAATCTCCGCTGGAAGATTTCGGCCCATGCCGCCGGTGTGGCCGGCATCGTGGCCCTGCTGGTCAGAATCATCAAGGACGGATATCCCGAGCCTGCGGCCATGGTGTGGCTCGTCGTGTCGATACTGGCTGCCGGGCTTCTGGGCTCGGCGAGGATATGGCTCGGACGCCACACAGTATGGCAGGTGCTCGCCGGATATGCCGTGGGCTTCTGCTCCGTCTTCTTCCTCACCATGATATGAGTATGATTTCCGGAATCGGGAATCCGGCTTGTAGGGACATGCCTTCGGCATGTTTCCCGGTATACGCAGATCATTCTCATTGTATAAGTAATAGGAAACAACAATATCATTTCAGACAAGATAATTCAGCTATGAGCATATATAACTACAGGCGTCGCCCCAGCAGCGTTGTCCGCGTCGGCGGCGTGGCCCTCGGCGGCGACAATCCCGTGCGTCTTCAGTCGATGAACAATACCTCTACTCTCGACACCGAGGGGAGCGCCCGTCAGGCGCTGCGCATTGCGCAGGCCGGAGGCGAGATCGTGCGCCTCACCACCCAGGGCGTGCGCGAGGCTGCCAATATGGCTGCCATCAGGCGCCGCCTCGACGAGCTGGGCTGCGACGTGCCCCTCGTGGCCGACGTGCATTTCAATCCCAAGGCTGCCTTCGAGGCTGCCGCCACATGCAGCAAGGTGCGTATCAATCCCGGCAATTTCGTCGATGCGGCCCGCACTTTCAAGAAGCTGGAGTTCACCGACGAGGAATATGCCGCCGAGATCGGTAAGATCCGCGCGAGTCTGCTGCCCTTCCTTGACATCTGCCGCGCCCATGGCACAGCCGTGCGTCTCGGCGTGAACCATGGCTCTCTCAGCGACCGCATCATGAGCCGCTACGGCGACACCCCCGCCGGCATGGTGGAGTCGGTGATGGAGTTCCTGCGCATCTGCCGGGAGGTCGACTTCAATGATATCGTTATCTCCATCAAGGCCTCCAATCCCACCGTGATGGTGGAGACCGTGAAGAGGCTTATCGCGGCTATGGATGCCGAGGATATGCATTTCCCGCTCCATCTCGGAGTGACGGAGGCCGGTGATGCCGAGGATGGCCGCGTGAAGAGCGCCGTCGGCATCGGCACCCTCATGGCCGAGGGCATCGGCGACACCATCCGCGTCTCGCTCAGCGAGGATCCGGAGAGGGAGATTCCCGTTGCAGCCCGTCTGCGCGACTATATCGCGGCTCGTGCCGGTCATGCTCCCATAGCCGAGCCGGAGACAGTCCTTCCGAAGCCATCGCGCAGCTATGCCGCGCCGATAGAGGTCGGTGGCAATGTGCGTTTCCCGGTCGTGGGTGTCGATATCGAGGATATCCCTGCCGGCTGGCATTCTGTCGATGCCGCTTCGGAGCCCGCGCTGTTTGATGACGATGAGCCGGTGGTGATTTCGTCTAAGCATGTAAATGCCCCTGGCGAGATTGCTTCCTATATCGACCGTTTCGTGGCAATGGGTGGCCGCAATCCCTTTGTGATCCGCCTCGCCTACGACGTGACAGATGCCGACGACCTCATGGTGAGGGCAGGTGCCGACTTCGGAGCGTTGCTCCTCGGTGGCTATGGCTCCGCTATATGGCTTGAGGCTCCCGCCTTCAGTAAGGAGATGGTAGCTGCTACGGCGCTTGGTGTGCTCCAGGCAGCCCGTCTGCGCATGAGCAAGACGGAGTTTATCTCCTGCCCGAGTTGCGGACGCACCCTCTTCGACCTTCAGTCTACCCTTCAGGAGGTGAAGAAGGCCACCGGTCATCTTAAAGGGTTGAAGATAGGTGTGATGGGATGCATCGTCAACGGCCCCGGCGAGATGGCCGATGCCGACTATGGCTATGTCGGCGCGGGTACCGGCCGCGTGAGCCTCTACCGCAACAAGGAGTTGGTAGTGAAGAACATCCCTGCCGAGACAGCCCTCACGGAGCTCATCTCCCTCATCAGATCCGACGGCAACTGGACCGACCCCTCCTGAAACGACCCCTCTTGAGAGAGGTGCGATTTTCGCACCTCATGAAACATAAACCGGAGGCGCGGCTCATCGAGTCGCGCCTCCGGGCTATAGGGTAGGGGTGGGTGTGATAGATGTGAGGTGTTTTTGAGGCTAAAACTGCTCTACGTAAAAATTACTAATGATGACGGTGTATATCTGGCTTAAACTTAGGTATTTGTTGAGAGTGATGGATGTCAGGTCATGAGGGTATGGAGCCACGCGGAGGTGGATACGTCGCTGTTGAGGGATAGTTTCGTGCGCAGGCGGTATTTCATGGATTCCACGGCTCTCTCGCTACGGTCGGTCATCGCTGCGATTTCCTTGTTTGACAGCCCCATGTATATGAAAGCGCACATTCTGGTCTCGCCGGGTGTCAGCGACGGGCATGCCGCATGCAGACGCTCGAAGAAGTCAGGACGTGTCTTCTCAAACCATAATCTGAACACATCCCATGTCTTGCCGGAATCCCGGTATGAAAGCATTTCTTTTCTAATCGCCACCAGAATGTCGCGGGGTGTCTGCGATGAATCGCGTGACAGTTCCTTCAGACGGCGTATCAACGAGTCTTTTTCGGCCATCTGCATTGAGATTGTCACCAGTTCCCGTGAGCTCATATTCAGGTCGTTGCGATAGCGTCCCATCTCTTTCTTGAATTCTGATTCCATCTTGATTTTTTCCGATGACACCTTAGCCCTGGTGATTCGTTCTCGCCTGAACCGCCGCCATAACCATACCGATGCTGTGGTCAGGACAGACGACAGTATTATAAGCAGAATTATGGCCTGCAATGAATTATGCGTGATGCGGCGATGCCGTTCAAGTTCGGCGGCTGCCAGTTTTTCCTCGTAATTGCGCGTCACATTCATAACTGCGTCTGAGAGGCTGGCCGATTTTATCGAATCCAGCACACTTTCCGATCGTGTGAGGGCTGCGTAGGCTTCTTCATACCTTCCCATTGCGGCATAGTCCCGTGAGAGGATGCCGTACATTGCCCCTGTTATATGACTCATGTCCGCCTCCTTTCCCTTTAAAAAAGATTCCAGCAGCCGGATGGATTCTTCATAGCGGCCTCTATCATACAGGAAGTGTGCGTAATTGTACATTGCATCAGGCACGTTGACCATTATCTTGAAACTGTCTTTTGCGTAGCTGAGAAAATTGACGTAATACTCCTCTGCGACCTTGTGGTCGCCGGCATGTTCATATAGACGCGCTAAACGCATGTAATTGAACCGGAAATCTTCTTCGGATTTAAGGAACTTGCGTGATTTGATGTTCTCGGTCAATGCCTTGTCATAATCGCCGACACTCATGTAATAGGCCGACCGATACAGATAGAACCGTCCCGACAGCTCAGCGAGTTCCGATTCTGTATAGACCTCCGTGTCTATGAGTCGCTTTGCACGGTTGAGGCATTTCGCTGTCATGGCGTTATTGCCGAGTCGGTCATATACAGATGCCAGCAGCAGATATGCTTCTACATCGTAATCCCGCGTGTCGTTGTCTTTATCGAGCTCAAGCAGTTCATATGCATCGGCAAGTGATGATGAATAATTGCCGAGCTTCAGGTGGCAGTAAGACGCCCAGTATGTGGCGATGACGCGACCCCGGCGTGGCATGCCGGAAATGCGGCGCAGTTTCTCATAATCTTTGGCGGCATTCGCCATGTCTCCCGACATCACATAGGCTCGGGCCCTCTCATATAGATTCATTTCAAGCTTCCAGTAACCTAAATGCTCCAGCGAGTCGATCAGTCCCAGTCTTTCGTCGGGATCAATGGTGTCTGTCAGCATCCTTTTTACAAGATAGTCTGAGCGGAGCAGTTTGGATGGAGCCCCGACAGCACCAGTTGATGTGGAAATAAGGATGGCGATGAGAAAATACAAAGGTTTCATGTGCAAAAGTATTCGTTTTCCTTGAATTCTCCAAATATGTCTCCGGTTTTCATCTAAGATGTAGGTGTGTCGGATTGCATTGAATATCTGTAAGATGGCGGAAAATAGCGTGGTTTTGCAGTAGATGTCGCCCTTTAATGGATGTGCTTTTGCGTACCTTTATCTTATTATTGGGGCTGTGGAATGTCTAAATTTGCGTTCACAAACAAATTCATTCTTAACCAACACAGAAATCAAGATGAAAAGATTATTACTACCCTTCATCGTGTCGTCTCTGGCGATTTCAGCCGCTGCCGCCTCAAATGGCCGAAGTGGTGTGTATGCAGACTATCCATCCCGACCGACGATCTTCCACCATCTGCGTTCTTGCAGTCCTAAGTCTGCGACGACGTTCAAGAGCCGCTCGATTGCTGGCAAGACATTCGAATCCGTGTCCCGTGCCGGGGATATCAGGCTCGACCTCGACATCAAGTGTGCCGAGGGCTATTCCCCTATATTCACAATGTACGCATCCGACAGCAATCCCTATTGGCAGGATCAGGGAATGGCGGAAATCATCGATGGTATCGCCCCTGGCACATACTCTATAGTGGTGGGCACCCAGAAAGGTGACGGCGAGCCTTTCAGAATATACATTGAGGAAAATCTGGAGGTGACGGAGTCGGCGACTCTGGAGATCGACACGGAGCTGTGCACGGAGCTGGTCTCCTTCAAGACCGTCATGCCCGGTGGTGAGGAATATGTCGGGCCCAGGGTCGATGACAAGGGCAATGTCATCGACCCCGGAACCGGAGCCGGTCAGGATGGCTTCCCGGGATGCTTGTCTGTCTCTCTGGCTCACAGGAAGTACGGTCTTATCCTTCTGTATGACACTGACTTCAGCATTCTGACATCTCCGACTGGCACGGTAGACTATGCCGATGGGGGAAACATGCTCTTCAATCCCGGACTGAGCGGGGATTTCTATGCCGCGTTCGACGCGTTCGGCGCGCTCAGTGATCTCAGGACCTCGTTTCTGGTCCAGGGTCAGAGCAAGGGCCTTACGGCTCAGACGGTCGCGAATGCAACCGATTTCGCCTATGCCTCCCCGGGTAGTTTCCTCTCCACAGCATGCTATCCTCCCGATTTGACAATCGAATCCAAGGAGCTGAAGCTGCAATGGACCAAATTCTGGAACGGGACGCCTATGTTTATGCAGGATGCATGGGGAGATGTTGTGGAGAACGTAGAGTCTATCGCATATGCATTGACGTCTGCCGATGAAAACGCGGCTATGGGCTATCAGGTGATGCCGGATATATTGAATTGGTGGTTGGGGCCCACTGAAGACATCCTGCCGGGCTTGTCGGGGAGTACATATTATTGTATCTATCCCTCGGCTTTTTGCACAGAGGAAGGTAGGATCAGATGTGTGGTGACTCCTCAGCTTGATGGTCTGTATGGTAATGGTATATATTTCTCAGACGCAGACGGACTTGTGCCATCCTCTATGCTTGACGGCAATCCCGAGTTCTCTTTCTGGCTTGACGACGCTTTGCAGCCTGCCGGTGAAAATGTCCCCTATGTCTATCTTTGCGATTATTCTGGCAAGCAGCAATGGAATACGCAATGGTTCCCGTTCGGACGTCTTGGAGAAAGTCCGACAGTGCAGGATTGCTGGATGCATTTCTCATACGCCGATGAGGAACTTGAAGGCTACTATGGTAAAGTAGTGGAAGACTTCTGGGATATGGTTGATCAATTAAACGGGAAACTCCCCGGATATGACGGAGAGGTCCTGTTGGAAGTGGTCTATGAAGGAGACTTCGTGATTGACGGCTTCGACAGCCGTGCGTCATTATCATCCAAGTGGAACTACTCGCAGCGAGACGACAATGCCGTGCCTATGATGACCATGCTTCAGTTTCGCAATTCCGACAGCAAGGTAACCGACCGCTTTGATAAAGCCGAGGATGGACGGATTGCAGTCAGCGCAGCCGATTACAGCAGCCGCAGCAAGTATGTCTTCAATGAAGAAGGTGAGCTTGTAGGTGTCAGATCTTGGTGCGATTTCACGGCCACACCTGTTGTAAAGGTGGAATATGCTCCGGTTGGCACGGGGATATGGAGTAATCTCCCGATGACGGAGGACCCTTCCAGGTTCTACATGCCCGGATATGGAAGCTATTTTTCCGGAAGTCTTGAGGATATTACGACAAAAGCAGACAAGGGATGGTTTGATCTTAGGGTTTCCCTCTCCGATATTAGCGGCAATAGCTCCGTCTACACGGTATCGCCCGCTTTCAGGATAGACGACCTCTCTGGAGTGGATGGAATCTCCCCGGATGTCGGCGATACTCCGGTGGAATACTACACTCTCCAGGGAGTGCGTATATTGCGTCCGGCAGCCGGGCAGCCTGTGATTCGCAGACAAGGTGCGCGTGCTGACAAGGTAATCTATTGAATCGATTTACTTAATGTTTTATCCATAGACTATAAGAGGCGCGGCTCATCGGGCCGCGCCTCCGCTTTATTCAGTCACTTCCCAATAACCACCTCTGTCTGCTCCAACGCGCCTGATAATCCTTTGTTCCTGTAATATCTTCAGGTGTTTTGATATGGCACGGTCGGATATATCCAGCATCATCGCAAGTTCATGTATCGTCACGTTTGGATTGTTCTGCATTTCGCGAACGATCTTGTCGCGCTTTTTCTCTGAACTTTTCTCTGAACCTTTCTCTGAACCTTTCTCTGAACATTCGCGTGAGTTTGGATTCTCCAGTTCAGTTTTTGTATCGGTCTTATATCGGTTTGTATCGGTTTCTGTTCGGTTTGTATCACCCCGGATAGACATAAAGATTTCACGGTGAATAATGGCAGTAACGCCACCTTGCTCCACTGTGAATTCCGGCCGCTTAAGATTCGCCTTATCAAAAGCCGTCATTATCTTTTCATAGCCACGTCCCCATGCCTCGATAAATCCCGCTCGATAGAAAACCTGCGCCATCTTTGGATTGCGGGGTTTGGAGGTATGCTTGCTCATAAGGGTTTCTACGGTATAATCTTCCGGCAACACACCTTCGTTCCATAAACGTATATGGTCATCATATATACTCATCTGATTCCATGTCCCGAATTGCAATTTATGGACAATGCTGTTGAATATTATTTCGCGAAGAGCGTCTTCCGGGATTTCCAATGGTTCCTTACGTTGTAACCCCTCGTAATGTATAGGTCGGATAAGGTACTTGCTGCTCAGCACCTGCATTATCTTATCAGTCATCTGAATCAGATTACCTTCGATTTGGTCTTGACTCAACAAGTCAGCGTCATCCGCACCAAACCGGCCTATCTTGAAGCTTGAGGTTACGAATCTGCGTTGAGGATACTTCCCGAACAGCAGAACAGCTCCGTTTGTGGGTATTCCATCCTTGATAAGTCCCAAATTGGATAAAACTTCCTCTATGGAAGAGTTGCGGGATTCAGGCTCCATACGCCCTTCCCCGATGGCATGATCCAAGAAATATTCAATCGCGCCATCGTCAATATCATCCATGGTTACGCCATCACACGGAATATCCTCCCAGTTCAATCCCATCTTCTTCAAGAGAAACTGATGAAGGGCTGTTCC
>CECF01040694.1_pt1 | contig 14763 bp, 11 predicted proteins | sample 554751 | NCBI WGS metagenome assembly CECF01 (sample SAMEA3182099, study PRJEB8094) | gut metagenome | biome: human; feature: gut; material: Stool; isolation source: human stools | place: Canada | collected 2012-06-12 | reverse complement strand
GCCATCGGCGAGTATTTCCGCGACACCGGCCGCGATGCCCTCATTGTCTACGACGACCTCTCCAAGCAGGCCGTTGCCTATCGTGAGATATCCCTGATCCTTAAGCGTCCCTCGGGCCGCGAGGCATACCCAGGCGATATCTTCTATCTCCACTCGCGTCTGCTCGAGAGAGCCGCGAAGATCATCGACAACCAGGAAGTGGCCTCTCAGATGAACGACCTCCCCGCAGTGCTCAAGCCCATCGTCAAGGGCGGCGGTTCACTTACGGCGCTCCCCATCATCGAGACACAGGCCGGCGACGTATCGGCCTATATCCCGACAAATGTCATATCAATCACCGACGGCCAGATCTTCCTCGAGACGTCGCTCTTCAACCAGGGTATACGTCCTGCCATCAATGTCGGCATCTCGGTATCGCGCGTGGGTGGCTCAGCCCAGGTGAAGGCCATGAAGAAAGTGGCGGGTACGCTGAAGACCGACCAGGCACAGTTCCGCGAGCTCGAGTCGTTCACCAAGTTCGGCGGCGATATCGATCCGGTAACAGCGCGCGTCATCGACCGTGGCCGCAAAAACCAGCAGCTTCTCATCCAGCCACAGTTCAAGCCCTGGACCGTGGAAAACCAGATTGCCGTGATTTATTGCGGCGTCAACGGCCTGCTTGAGAGTGTGCCTGTCGAGAAAGTGCATGAATTCGAGGATCAGTTCCTCCAGCTCCTCAAGGCCAAATACCAGAAAGAGGTGCTCGACGTTCTGAAAGCCGGTCAGCTCACCGACGACGTGCAGCAGAAAATCAGGGAAGTCGCCGCAGAGGTTTCATCGCGCTATAGCGCCTGATGCCTTCCGGCCGTGACTCCGCAATTTTGATATGTTTCATTCTTATAACGAAAGATGGCTACTTTAAAGGCTCTTAAGATACGTATCGGCTCAGTGTCGTCGAGTGAGAAGATCACCGGCGCCATGAAAATGATCTCTTCAGCTAAGGTTCACAAGTTTGAACTTGAGCTGAAGAGGCTCACGCCTTACCAGAACCAGATAAAGTCGGTGATGACGCATATCCTCGCCACCGACACCGACTTCAATTCCCCGCTCATTGTGTCGCGCGACGTCAAGAGCATCGCGATTGTCGTCTATGGCACTGACGACGGTCTCTGCGGAGCCTACAACATCAATCTTTTCAAGTTCTTCCTGTCGAAACTTGATGAGCTTCGGCTCAAATACGGCGAGAATGTCGACATCACGCTTTTCCCTGTTGGTCGCAAGCTCCACAAGCCCTGCTGCAAGCTGGCCTCCGCCCATCTCAAGGTGGAGATCGGGAAAGACATCAACTCAAAGATGGAGGGCGAGACAGTCAACGACTTCACCCACACTCTGCGCGGCGATTTCCTTTCGGGGAGATTCGACCTCGTGGAGGTTGTGTACGTGCACTATCACTCGATGAGCCGCCAGAGGGCCGTCATGAAGCAGATTTTCCCCGTCACGGAAGAGGCCATACAGGGAAAGCAAACGGAGAAGAAGGAGCTCAGCGACAATAAACTCTATATCTTCGAGCCTGATGCCAATATGATCTTCAATGAAGTGCTGCCGATGTTCGTGCTCTCGACAATGCAGGAAGTCACCATCGAGAACCGCGCCTCAGAACAGGCAGCCAGAGTGATGGCAATGCAGTCGGCCAACGACAACGCCAAGAAACTTCTCGACCAGCTGCAGCTCGAATACAACAAGCTGCGCCAGCAGAGCATCACCACCGAGCTGCTCGATATAATCGGTGGCCAGGTGAAAAGATAACAACCAGACGCCGACGGGCGCCATCATTTATATACATTACGATTCTAAAGAACCAACAGCACTCAAATGAGCAATTTAGTAGAGTATTTTTCTGAAGTCGGAAAAGGAATTAAATCGCTTGTCACCGGCATGGCCGTGACGGGCAAAGAGCTTCTGACTCCTAAAATTACGGAACAGTATCCGGAAAACAGGCAGACCCTCCAGATTGCCGACCGGTTCAGGGCCGAGCTCACTCTGAAATATGACGCCGAAGGGCGCCACAGATGTATCGGCTGCGGCATCTGCCAGATGAACTGTCCTAACGGCACAATCCAACTCACCACAAAGATGGTGGAGCTCCCCGACGGAAAGAAAAAGAGGAAGCTCGACAAGTATATGTATGATTTGGGTAGCTGTACGTTCTGCATGCTCTGTGTCACCACCTGCCCGCAGGGAGCACTGGAGTTTTCCAACGATTTCGAACAGGCTGTCTTCACACGCGACAAGCTCGTGAAACAGCTCAACTACCGTCCGGAGCCGGCCGACAGCGATACTGCCCCCGCGCCCAAACCCGCGATGGATCCCGAGAAGCTCGCCCGCATCAAGGCCGAGGCTCTTGCAAAGGCCGCTAAGATAAAGGCCGAGAAGGAAGCAGCCGCCAAGGGCGCCGCCCAGACAGAGGCTCCTGCCGAAGCTCCCAAGGCCGCTGCTCCTGCCGAGGCCCCCAAGACTGAGGTTCCCGCTGAAGCTCCAAAGGCCGAGGCTCCCGACAACAAACCTAACGAATAATAATGCTTAACACGCAATAACAATGGATTCAGTAGGCAATATCATAGTCTATTTCATCGTGGCGCTTGCGATTGTGGTTTTCAGTGTGCTCGCTGTGAAATCAAAACGCATCCTCCGCTCGGCCACTTATCTGCTGTTTGTACTTCTCGCGACAGCCGTGGCCTATTTCCAACTCGGCTACCAGTTTCTCGGTGCAGTGCAGGTGGCTGTCTATGCCGGCGGCATAATGGTGCTCTTCGTCTTTTCGATCCTGCTTACCCATAAGCCCGACGACAAGAGCGGCACAATCGAGTCACACCGCCGTGTGCTCGGCATCGTGGCCTCTGCAGCAGGAGCAGTCCTGCTTCTCTTCGCCCTCTTCTATATGCCGCTGCCCCACGATACCTCCCTGGCGGAGGCGCTCGCAGGAGGCCCGCAGATCACTATGCACGACATAGGCGAAGCGTTCGTAGGCTCCAACCGTTTTCAGTATCTTCTCCCGTTTGAGGCAATCAGCGTATTGCTTCTGGCCTGTATCATCGGTGGCGTCGTAGTCGCCCGTAAAAGATAAAGAAGCATGGACTTAAGTATGTTATGGTATCTGGTGCCCAGTGTGGTTATGTTCGCCTGCGGCGTCTACGGGTTTGTCACCCGCAAGAATCTCATCGCGATTCTTATCTCGCTCGAACTCATACTGAATTCGGCCGACCTCAATTTCGTGGTCTTCAACCGCTATCTCTTCCCCGATATGATGGAGGGTATGGTCTTCACCCTGTTCTCGATTGCGATCGCAGCTGCCGAGACCGCCGTGGCCATTGCCATCATCATTAATGTATATCGCGCGGTAGGTGCCACCGACATCAACATCGTCAATAAAATGAAACATTAAGATATGGGCATCACTCTTCCAATATTGATTCTGGCCATACCTGTCGCCATGTTCCTCATTCTCGGCATCGGCGGGGTATTCATGTCGCGTAAGACTGCCGGAGTGTTAGGCATTCTCGGAATGGGCACAACCATGACGCTTGCCTACATCGTCGCTTTCACATATTTTTTCAGCGGTTCGCCTGAATTTATCGTTGAGGGTGTGCGCCAGCAGGTGCAGCTCTTCGACGTCACCTGGCTCGCCTTTACCCAGAAGCTTGTGGTGAACATCGGCTTCATACTCGACCCGATTTCTGCCATGATGCTCGTGGTGATCACCACCATATCTTTCATGGTGCATCTCTACAGCTGGGGATACATGGAGCATGAGCCCGGGTTCCAGAGATATTACGCTTTCCTTTCTCTCTTCTCCTTTTCGATGCTCGGCCTCGTGGTGGCCACCAACATCTTCCAGATGTATATCTTCTGGGAGCTCGTGGGTGTCTCCTCCTATCTGCTCATCGGCTTCTTCTATAAGCTGCCGTCGGCTGTCTCCGCGTCGAAGAAGGCGTTTATCGTGACCCGCTTCGCCGACCTCGGCTTCCTCATCGGTATCCTCGTGCTCAGCTACTACAGCGAGTCGTTCAACTTCATCACTCTTACCCACAATCCCGAGAGCGTGCTCATGTCGACAGGCGGCGCCACATTCATGGGCTGTTCAGCGCTCACATGGGCCATGGTGCTCATCTTCGTCGGCGGTATGGGTAAGTCGGCGATGATGCCTCTGCATATCTGGCTTCCCGACGCCATGGAAGGCCCGACGCCTGTGTCGGCCCTCATCCACGCCGCCACCATGGTTGTGGCCGGTGTCTATCTCGTGGCCAGGATGTTCCCCCTTTATTGCGTTGTCGATGCCTCGCTTACGTTCGTGACATGTGTAGGCGCCATCACGGCGTTCTATGCCGCCGTCGTTGCCTGCACCCAGCTTGACATCAAGCGAGTGCTCGCATTCTCCACGATATCGCAGATCGCCTTCATGATGGTGAGCCTCGGTGTGGCCTACGACCGTCCCATCGAGGGTATCCACTACACAGGTCTCGGCTACATGGCAGGTATGTTCCACCTCTTCACCCACGCCATGTTCAAGGCTCTCCTCTTCCTTGGAGCCGGTGCCCTGATTCACGCCGTTCACTCCAACAACTACACGAAGATGGGCGGGCTCAGGAAATACATGCCTATCACTCACTGGACATTCCTTATCGGCTGTCTCGCCATCGCCGGTATCTGGCCTTTCTCCGGCTTCTTCTCGAAAGACGAGATGCTCGCGGCCATGTTTGCCAACCACTGGTTCTGGGGTGCCTGGATGACGATGGTGGCAGGTCTCACGGCGTTCTATATGTTCCGTCTCTACTATCTCATCTTCTGGTGGGACGAGAATCCCGACTATGCCGAGCATCGGCCGCACGACGCTCCCTGGCAGATGTCGGTGCCTCTGATTTTCCTTGCAGCCGTGTCGTGTGTCGCCGGCTTCATCCCCTTCGGGGAGCTCGTGACATGGAACGGCGAGCCCTATCATATCCACATCGAGGGCGCGGTGGCCGCTACCAGCCTCACGGTAGCTGTGCTTGCAATAGCGCTCGCGACAGTGATGTACAGGAAGAAGAATGAATGGCCTGCAAGAGTCAAGAGCATGTGGCCCGGCCTGTGGACTGCGGCTTACCACCGCTTCTACTGGGACGAGATCTATATGTTTATCACTCATAAGATCATCTTCGGCGGCATCTGCCGCTCCATCGCATGGTTTGACCGTCACGTAATCGACGGCGCTATGAACGGAATGGCATGGGTTACCCAGAAGACATCCTTCGCCATACGCGGCATGCAGAGCGGTCAGATTCAGGCTTACGTACTCTGGTACTTCCTGGGCGCATTGCTTCTTGCAGCTGTCACCTGGCTGGCTCTGATTTGAACTTAACCACTTTCGCAACTCTAACAATCATGTTTACAAATATATTAATCTGGTTTGTAGTGATTCCTGTCATAATGATGATAGGACTCGGCCTCTGCCGCAATAGCGGAATGAAGGCGATTCGCGCGGTGATGGTGGTTGGCTCGACTGCCCTTCTCGCTCTTGCCATCTGGCTTTGCGTACAATTCCTTCAGCTTCGCGCCGCCGGAGTCGACGACGAGATGCTCTTTACAGGAAGCTGGCTATGGTATGCCCCTCTCAATATCCACCTCGCTGTGGGTGTCGACGGCATCTCGGTGCTGATGCTAATGCTCAGCGCAATCATAGTGTTCGCGGGGACGTTCGCCTCCTGGAAAATCACCCCGCTTCCCAAGAACTTCTTCCTATGGTTCTGTCTGCTATCGACCGGCGTATTCGGATTCTTCATCTCGATCGACATGTTCACGATGTTCATGTTCTACGAGGTGGCTCTTATCCCGATGTATCTGCTGATCGGCGTTTGGGGCACAGGGCGCAAGGAATACTCGGCAATGAAGCTTACGCTGATGCTGATGGGCGGCTCCGCATTCCTGATGCTCGGTCTGCTCGGCATCTACTGGCACAGCGCTCCAGAAGGAGGACAGTGTACATGGAACATCCTCGAGATATCCCACAACGCGTCGATCGATGCAAGCTGGCAATATATGCTCTTCTGCTTCACCTTCGTAGGCTTCGGCGTGCTGGGTGCCATGTTCCCCTTCCACACATGGAGCCCCGACGGTCATGCCTGCGCCCCTACGGCGGTGTCGATGCTTCACGCCGGCGTGCTCATGAAGCTTGGCGGATACGGCTGTTTCCGCATCGCCATCTTCCTGCTACCGCAGGCCGCCAATGAGCTGGCGTGGATCTTCATTATCCTCACCGGCATCAGTATCGTCTACGGCGCCTTCTCGGCCTGCGTGCAGACCGACCTCAAATATATCAATGCCTACTCTTCGGTGAGCCACTGCGGCATGGTGCTCTTCGCAATCCTGATGCTCAACACCACGGCAATGACCGGCGCCATCCTCCAGATGCTAAGCCACGGTCTGATGACAGCCCTCTTCTTCGCTCTGATCGGTATGATATACGGCCGCACCCATACCCGCGATATCCGCCAGATGGGCGGCCTGATGAAGATCATGCCTTATCTTGGTGTCTGCTACATGATCGCCGGTTTCGCGTCGCTCGGTCTTCCGGGTCTCTCCGGCTTCGTGGCTGAGATGACGATCTTCTTCGGATCGTTCCAGAACGCCGACCTCTTCCATCGTGTCTTCGTGATCTGCGCCACAGCGTCGATTGTGATCACTGCGGTCTACATCCTCCGTGTCGTCGGCAAGCTGCTGCTCGGACCGGTGCAGGACAAGCACCACCTCGAGCTCACAGATGCCACATGGTGGGAGCGTTTCTCCACAGTGACGCTCATAGTCTGCATTGCCGGTATCGGTTGCTTCCCCAATTGGATCAACGAGACTATCCAGCATAGTTTCGTTCCGATCATCAATGCCATACAGGCTGCTGTGTAAAGTAAATTGACTAACCTTACAGACATTTCAATAAAATGGACTATTCACAATTCGGTGCGATGATTCCGGAGCTCATAGTTCTCGGAATATTCCTCGTGGTCTTCTTCGCCGATCTGATAGCCGGCGACAAGAGCCGGAAATGCTTCCTCACCCCGCTCACTACAGTGCTCTTCGCTTTAGGCACAGTAGCCATCTGGGTCATTCCGGCGAGCGGTGAGACGGTGTTCGGCGGTATGTATGTCAACGACAGCGCAACCAATGCTATAAAGGCAATATTAAACATCGGAGTATTCATTGTATTCCTCCAGTCGGCAAAATGGGTGGAGAGCGATGAAGTGGCGATAAGAAAGGGTGAGTTCTACGAGCTTCTGCTCGTGACGCTCTTCGGCATGTATCTTATGGTGTCTGCCCGCCATTTCCTTCTATTCATCATCGGTCTTGAGTCCGCCTCGCTTCCGCTCGCCGCAATGGTGGCTTTCAACAAGAACCATTACGAAAGCCACGAGGCTGCCGTGAAATACATCATGACAGCCGTGTTCTCCTCGGCGATTCTCCTGGTAGGTCTGAGCTTCGTCTACGCTTTCTCAGGGGGCTCACTCTACTTCCAGGATCTGGCAGTCACGATTCAGACAGGCAGCATGAGCGGACTGCTCATCGTGGCTCTCGCATTTGTGATTGCCGGTCTCGGCTTCAAGCTCTCGCTCGTGCCCTTCCATCTCTGGACGGCGGATGTATACCAGGGTGCTCCCACAGCCATCACCAGCTATCTGTCGGTGATTTCGAAAGGCTCGGCAGCCTTCGCATTCTTCATCATCTTCACACAGTGTTTCGGCAGCGTCTACAGCGACGCATGGGAGTGGATGCTTTATGCAGTGATCATCGCCACTATCACAGTCGGCAACCTCTTCGCGATACGCCAGAAGAATATGAAGCGATTCATGGCATTCTCCTCGATATCGCAGGCCGGCTACATCATGCTCGGCGCCATGGCGGCCGACACCCTCGGCCTGGCTTCGATGATATTCTATATCTTCGTCTACATCGTCAGCAACCTCGGCGCCTTCGCCGTGATTTCCACTATCGAGAACCAGACAGGGCGGCTCAGCATGGACGACTACAACGGGCTGCATAAGACCAACCCGTGGCTCAGCTTCGCCATGACACTTGCCATGTTCTCTCTCGCCGGAATTCCTCCTTTCGCCGGATTCTTCAGCAAGATCCTCATCTTCACATCCGTCACAGGGACCGGCTCCATGGCCCTCTACATGCTCGTGCTCATAGCGCTGATCAACACGATCATCTCGCTCTATTACTACCTGCTTGTGGTGAAGGCCATCTGGATCAGCGCGGAGGCACCGAAGGTGGAGAGCTTCAGGAGCGACTGCGGCTCACGCATCGCGCTCTGGATATGCGTTGCCGGAATCGTATTCTTCGGCCTCGTGCCCTATATCTATCAGTATTGCGTCTCATCGGTAGAGGCATCCGCCGGATTCCTCACGATGTTCGGGGTCTGATAGCTGAAAACGATCTTTAGATGAATATTGAGTTATAAATGTAATGGCAGGGTGCGCCGCGAGACGCGCCCTGCCTCTTTTTTGTTTTCTCTGCAAGAGGACAACCACATAACCCTTAAATCTACAAATGGACAATAAAACACCGCGTATCCACTATGGCTACGTGATCCTCATCTGCTGTTGTCTCGTGATGGGAGTCGACGTAGGTCTCTCCATGAGCTGTGCCGGCATCTTCTATCAGCCTGTGAGCAGCAGCATCGGCGCGTCGACAGGTGAGTTCGGAATGTATATGTCGATCAGTTTCCTGACCTCCACCCTTATGCTCGGAGTCGCAGGGCGAATGCTCGAGCGCTGGAGCGCCAGGGTCATCATCACGGCTGCCTCAGCGTTGCTTGGCGTCATGATGTCGCTTATGTCGCTGATGACGCAGATCTATCAGTTCTATTTAGCGGGAGCCCTTATAGGCGTCTCTCTGGCGTTTCTTCTTTATCTCTGTTTCCCCACGCTGATCAACCGGTGGTTCAGCCGCCGGGTGGGCTTGCTCTTCGGCATATGCAGCGCTTCCTCCGGCATCGGAGGCATGCTCTTCAATCCATTGGGGGGTTATATACTCACCGGATGGGGCTGGGAGAGGGGATATCTCGTATTCGGCCTCATAATCCTCGCAGTGGTGACTCCGCTGCTATGGCTGCTGCTCCGCGACCGTCCGGCCGACAAGGGGCTGAAGCCTGTGGGATATGCAGAAGGAGAGACAGCCGCCGCCGACACTTCGGGCATCATCTATAAGGATGCCGTCAGGATGCCTTCCTTTTACGTTCTGATGGCGTTTGGCTTCATGATAATGGCTTCATCCACCCTTTATCTGTTCCTTCCGAAATACGCGTCGTCGGTGGGATATAACATCGAGGAGGGCGCGCTTGTGGCAGCAGGGGCAATGGCGGGCGTCACGCTCGGCAAGATAGCGCTGGGTTATATCAACGACCGCAACATCTCTCTGGGAGTGGCGATGTCGACACTCACAGGTATACTCGGCCTTGTGATGATGATGACAGTGTCGGGGAGCCTCGCCGCAATGATCTTCGGCGCTTTCATGTTCGGCTGGTGCTATGCGGCAGTTACTGTGCAGACGGCAGTGCTTGTGCGCGACGTCTTCGGCAACCGCAATTACGCGCAGATATTCTCCGTCATCTCCATGGCGCTTGCCGCAGGAGGCACCGTGGCCTCAGGCGCGTGGGGATTCATAGTCGACCGCACCTCCTTCTCGTTCATTTTCATCACCGGATGCGTGATGCTCGGAATATGCTTCTTCTCAGGCCTCTGGGTCATCGGCAGGGCATCGGCCAATGGCCGTAGCCACAACAGGTGATTCATGGCGCTGACAGCAGATAATGAAGGGCGGAATCCTCACGGATGCCGCCCTTCTAACATTATCTAAATTACTATGCTTAAAATATATTCGGTGGGATATTTACATGATATCCTTATGCCTTGGATGATTTGCGGCCTCCCTTCCTGGCGCCCCTGGCTGGCTTTGCATCAGGGATTTCAGCAGCCTCTTTGACCGGAGCGTTGACGGAGTCGTCGGCATTGAGTATGTTGTTTCTAAGGTTTTTCACCTCCTTGTTGAGCTGCTCGATCTCCTGGCTCTGGTTGCGGATGGTGAGAAGCAGCGAGTTGAGCTCCTCGTTGTCGATTGATTCAGGATACTGCTCGTCGACCCTGACGAGGAAGTCGGCCAGCACATTCATATAGTTGGTGAAGGCTGCGAATGGAGAGTCGTAGGGGCTGAAGGCCGCGTGTGAGGCGCCGTCGGCCAGATTCTTCGTGCTCATGTAGTAGAAGTGGTCGGCGCTCTGGAGATATTCCCAGTCCTGCTTGAGACGGCGGTCGGTGCAGAGGCTGACGCGCTCGGCAGCGCCATAGAGCTTGCGGAGAGCCTCGTTCTGAAGCTCGTTGCCTTTCCATGCGGAGACGTCGCGGGCCTCGTCCATGCATGAGATGGGGTAGGGCACTGAGAGCTCGCCTACAGGTTTCAGCTTGGCCACGGCCTCGCTTGGAGTGGTGAACTGTATGCCTTTCTCCTTAGCGAAGCGGGGCAGTGCGCGCATGAAGTCGAAGATGCCGGTGGCTTTCGGCAGGAAGGAGCCGAATGTCTCCATCGAGAGGTAGAGGTTGACCACCTGCTCCTCGTTGGGAAGGGAGGCGATCCAGTTGATGTATTTGTCGGCCGTAAGGGGATATTCATCCCAGGCCGGATTGTTGAAATTGCGTGCGATGTCATCGGCGAGCTTGTCGTTGGTGAGGAGGAGCTTGAGGCTGGGAGCCGAGGCCGAGCGGTAGATATAGTTGGGCGACTTCCATCCGAGCACATGCTTTGCTCCTTCGGTGAGAGCCGTGCGGAAACCCATGCCTGATGCGAGCAGCGCGATGTCGTCGTCGTAGATCAGCTCGGTGTTGCAGAGCACTGTCGGACGCTGGCCGAACTGACGGAAGATCATGTCGCTATGGGCCTTTACCTCACGGGTGAACTCCTCCGGATCCTCGAGGGCGGAGAGGGAGTGGGAGTACGTGCCTGCCAGAAACTCGACGTTGCCGGTCTCGGCGAGTTTTTTCAGGAGGTCCACAAACTCCGGCACATACATCTGAAGCTGCTCAAATGCGGTGCCCGAGATGGATATGGAGCATTTGAATTCGTTGCCGTTTTCCTTGATCATGTCGAGAAGGGTCTCGGCCATGGGTATGTAGCTCTGGCGGGCTATGCGGGTGACGATTTCGTCGTTGGCAAAATCATCATAGTAGTAATGATCATTGCCGATATCGAAAAACCTGTATCTTTTCAGGCGGTAGGGCTGGTGGATTTTGAAATAGAAACAAACGGATTTCATGATTCCTGTCTTGTGTGGGTTGTTGATTTGATGCTTGGAGGGGGAGAGGTGGAGGTCACTGGCCGGTGACCTGCCTGTAGATGTCGATCACCTTCTTGCCGGCCTTTTCCCAGGTGATGCCTTTGATTTCCTCAATGCCGTCGTTGCGGAGGGTATTGTAGAGGCCGGGATTGGAGATGATCGAGTGCATGGCGTCGGCCATGGCGTCGATGTCCCAGTAATCTGTCTTGATAACATTATTGAGGATCTCGGCGCAGCCGCTCTGCTTGGAAATGATGGAAGGCACTCCCATCTCCATGGCCTCGAGGGGCGAGATGCCGAAAGGCTCCGACACCGACGGCATGACGTAGACGTCGGAATCACGAAACATCTGATATACTTCCTTTCCGCGGAGAAAGCCCGTGAAATGGAAGCGGTCGGCGATGTCGCGTTTGGCTGCCAGACGTATCATGTCGGCCTCCATGTCGCCGCCACCGGCCATCACAAACCTGACGTTCTTGTTTTTCTGGAGCACTTTTGCCGCGGCCTCTACGAAATACTCGGGCCCTTTCTGCATCGTGATGCGGCCGAGGAATGTGATCACCTTGTCCTTGCTCTCGGTGCGTTTCAGGTTGAGGAGGTCTTCGCCGAGAGGAATCACGGCATTGTGAACGGTTGTCACCTTGGCGGGATCGATGCCGTATTTCTCTATCACAGTGCGGCGTGTGAGGTCTGACACCGTGATGATGTGGTCGGCATTGTTCATGCCGTCTTTCTCGATGCCGAAGACCGTGGGGTTCGGCTTGCCGCGCGAGCGGTCGAATTCCGAGGCGTGCACGTGGATCACGAGCGGCTTTCCCGTCACGTTCTTGGCATGGATGCCGGCCGGATAGGTGAGCCAGTCGTGGGAGTGGATCACGTCAAACGGCACGGTGCGTGCTATGACGCCCGCCACAATCGAGTAGTTGTTGATCTCCTCCAGGATATTGTCGGGGTAGCGCCCCGAAAATTCTATGCAGCCGAGGTCGTTGAGCTTCATATAGTTGAAGTCGGCGTATATGTGGTCGCGCAGGTCATAGTAGAGCTGGGGGTCCATCACCTTGCCGATGCGCTGGTTCACGTAGTCCCAGCTGACGTCGCGCCATGCCACCGGCGTGTTGCAAGCTCCTATGATATTGGCGAATCCCTTTTCCTCATCGCCCCATGGCTTCGGTATCACGAAAGTGATGTCCATGTCGCCGTTGGCGTGCATGCCCTTGGTGAGTCCGTAGCTTGCAGTGCCGAGGCCGCCGAGAATATGTGGAGGGAATTCCCATCCAAACATTAAAGCCTTCATCTCCCTGATTAGATTTCTGAGGTTTGTAGTTTATTGAGTTCTTTCACGTTCTTCAGTGTGCGGAGTATCTCGCCGACATTCTTTGCCGTCGACACCGCGCCGCGTCCCTTATAGGGGGGATTGCCGTCGTACATCTCCGAGAGGGAGCCGACGCATCCCTCGGTCATCTCGTCTTCATACCCGATGAGCATACGCTCTATGAAGCCGACGCCGCTGACCCCGAACACCTTGAAATAGGCGTCGGCGTAGAATCCGAAGAGCCAGGGACGTGCCGGGCCCTGGTGCACGGCATATTCCCTCTCCACGGGGCCTCCCACATAGGTGGGATTGTAGTTGAAGCTCTTGGGGCTCAGCGAGCGGAGTCCCTTCGGAGTAAGCAGCTCGCGGGTGCAGAGGTCGAGCACGTTCTTGCGCTGGCGTCGGTCGAGAGGCGAATATTCAAGTCCGATGGCGATCGCCATGTTGGGGCGCACCTCGAGGTCGGTGTAGGTGCCGTTGACGTAATCGTAGAGATAGCCGAAATCGTTGAGGAACGTATCGACAAACGAAGCCTTGATCTTCTCGGCAAGCTCCTGGAGCTCTGCTACATACTCATGCTCCGAGCTCTCGTGCTCGTAGAGGGAGATGAGGAATCTCACCGCGTTATACCAGAGGGCGTTGAACTCCAGGATGTAGCCTGTGCGCGGGATGATGGGCTTGCCGTTGATTGAGGCCGACAGCCAGCTCACCGGGCTGTGCTCGCCGTTGGTGGAGAGAAGGCCGTTGGAGTTGAAATAGAGGTTGGGCACCTTGCCGCGGCGGATCGTGTCGACAAGATACTTCACCGTGCGGCCGTATCTCTCGCGGCATGCGTTGCTGTCTTCAGAGCGGCGATACTGCTGGATGGCCCATATGGTCCAGAGGGGGATGTCGGGAAGGTCGATCTCGCCGATGGTCTTGTCCTTGATGCCTTCGTCGAGAAACTTCCCGAGAGCCTTGAGGAAAGTCTCCATGATGGCCTCGTAGTCCTCGCGGTGGTCGATGGCCAGAGTGCAGCCCGGCAGGGCGATGAGCTCGTCGCGCGCGCGCACATTATACCAGGGATAGCCGGCCATGATGTAGAGGCCGTTCCTGTTTTTGAGATAGAACTGCTTGGCGGAGTTCTTCAGGCAGTTGTAGAAAGAGGTGCGGCATGTGCGTCCCTCGAGCTCCCTGGCGTAGACGGCGCTGAAGTCGGCCGGGTCGGCCTCGGTGGTGGAGGCGGAGAATATCACCGACTCTCCCTTCCTGATGGGAAGCTGGAAATAGCCGGGCACCCAGAGGTCTTCCTTGTAGGGGATGCCGCGGTCCTTGTCCTTGTAATACTCTATCCCTTTATACCAGTGGCCGTCATTGACCCATTCCACCGGCTTGTTGAACTGCATGTAGAGGTTGGGGTAGCCGTCGTAGAGGCAGGTGGAGATCCCGTTGACAGCCGGCTCCACGGCAGTGTTGATCACGCCGTTTTCCATGCAGAGGTCATTGGCGTTGCGGAAAGCCAGAAACGGACGGAACTGCAGGGTGGTGTCGGAGTGGGCGTCGACCAGCGTGTATTTGATGAGGATCCGGTTCTCATGCGAGATAAACACTTTCTCTTTGGTGAGCACCACGCCTCCCACACGGAACGTGACCGTGGGCACCGACTCGCAGTCGAACTCCCTTATGTATTTATGGCCGTTGGGGCTGAACACGCCTTCTCCATACTGATGGAGCCCGAGATTGAACGGGGCGCCGTGCTGGATCACTGTCTCGTCGAGCGACGAGAGCAGGACATGGGCCTTGTCGTCCATCTCCGGGATCGGTATCACCAGCAACCCATGCTGTTTGCGTGTGTTGCAGCCCACTATTGTCGTGCAGTGGTAGGCACCCGACTTGTTGGTGCGGAGCATCTCCTTCGGTAGGCTTTGCTCCAGGTTTATCATGAGACTCTTGTCGAATTTAAGATAACTCATTATGTCGATATTACGTTAGGTGGTTGTATTTCTTTGCCTGGTGGGGGCGCGCGGCGGCGCGCGGCGGAGGAGGATGCATTTAAAGCAGATTGACTCGACTTAAATATCTACAAAGATATAGACCTTTTTTTATTCTACCAAATATAATGAGATTAAATTTAACTTTT